>Ga0316209_1001546_pt1 | contig 23132 bp, 20 predicted proteins | sample 6monopyrite_MG_FD_204945 | JGI IMG/M metagenome (GOLD analysis project Ga0316209, IMG submission 204945) | Microbial mat bacterial communities from mineral coupon in-situ incubated in ocean water Damariscotta River, Maine, United States -... | ecosystem: Environmental > Aquatic > Marine >...
AACGCGCTTGGCTGGGGCGCGTTTGTAACGCGTGCCTTGACTTCTGCACGCGTTACAAACGCGCGCCAGCAGACGATTGACAGAACTTCCTATTCCGCCATCTTCTTCGCAAGAACAGAATTGTAAGTTGCTTTTGCCTCACTCACCTTTCCGAAATCTTCACCATCAACAACCATTAGGTCGGTTGATGTAACGGTGCCGAGAAGCGTGCAGTCAATTTCAGAAGCAGACATCAACTCAATAAACGCCTCTTGATTTTTAGGAATAACCGAAACAATTGCGCGACTTTGGCTTTCTCCAAAAAGGAAAGCATCTTTTCTGATTTCAGAATCGGTTTCAATATCGAATCCTAATCCGTTTGGTAAAGCTGATTCGAGAACAGAAACGAACAGACCTCCATCAGAAACATCATGCACAGAAGCAACCGCTTTTTCTTTGATGAGACTGAGAACCAATTGTTGGAAATCGAATTCTTCGTCCAAGTCCATGAACGGAGCTGGAGAGCCTTTTACGCCTCGGAAGCTGTATAGATATTCTGATGAATTCACATCATCTCTAGACGTTCCAACCAAATAGATAAGGTCATCGGGATTCTTGAAATCCAAGGTCATGCGGTCGTCCTTGTCAGCAAGCAATCCAACCATTCCAATAGTTGGAGTAGGGAAGACGGGCTCTGTTTTATCCTTGAAAACTGATTGGTTGTAGAAGCTCACATTTCCGCCAGTTACAGGCGTATCGAACTTGCGGCAAGCAGCACCCATTCCTTTAATTGCTCCCACGAATTGCCAGAAAACCTCTGGCTGATAGGGGTTTCCAAAGTTGAGGCAATTGGTAACGGCAGTTGGCTCAGAACCTGTGCAGACCAGATTCCTTGCCGCTTCAGCCACAGCGATCTGCGTTCCTTTTTCAGGATCGGCATTGATGTAACGCGAGTTGCAATCAACCGTCATCGTTAGTGCACGATTACTGTCTTTGATATTTACAACGGCTGCATCGGAAGGCGAGTTCGTGCTCATGTTTACCGTTCCAACCATGCTGTCGTATTGCTCTGTCACCCAATTTTTAGAAGCAATGTTCAGATGGCCGATCAGGTGCCACGCGGCATCTTTCAGGCTTTCAGGCTCAGAAAGCTGGTCGATAGTGAATTTCTGGAACTCAGAATAATAAGCTGGTTCGGTGTATTCGCGTTCGTAAACGGGTGCGCCACCACCAAGAACTAAATCCCAAGCGGGAATTTCAGCTTTCAACTCGCCATTCATCAAATAGCGAAGTGTCCCGCCTTTCTCTCCTAGGTTAGGCTCGGTTACAATGCCAATCTCCACGCAGTTCAAATCCCACTTATCAAAAACGGCAAGTACAGCCTCTTCTTTTCCTTTCTCAACAACAATCAGCATACGCTCTTGCGACTCGCTCAAAAGGATCTCCCAATCGAGCATATTGTCTTGGCGAGTTGGAACTTTATCTAACCAGATGTCCATTCCGTACCCGCCTTTTTCGCTCATTTCTGACGTGGAGCAGGTAATTCCTGCCGCACCCATGTCTTGCATTCCTACAACAGCACCTGTTCCGATCACTTCAAGTGAAGCTTCCAACAATAATTTTTCTTGGAATGGATCGCCAACCTGAACGGCTGGCAAATCTCCTGCACTTTCTTCCGTAATGTCTTTACTGGCGAAAGCAGCTCCATGAATTCCGTCTTTTCCAGTTGATGAACCAACGATGAAAACAGGATTTCCCGTTCCGTAAGAAGTGGCAGAAACCATGTCTCCAACTTTTAAGGTGCCAACAGACATGGCGTTCACTAACGGATTCTGGTTGTAGCATTCGTCAAAGAAAACCTCGCCACCAACGGTAGGAATCCCGAACGAATTGCCGTAATCGCCAATTCCTTTTACAACGCCTTTCACCAACCACTTGGTTTTCTCAAGATCTGGATTTCCAAAACGCAGCGAGTTCAGTTGCGCAATTGGTCGCGCGCCCATTGTGAATATGTCGCGATTAATTCCACCAACGCCAGTTGCGGCTCCTTGATACGGCTCTAAAGCAGATGGGTGGTTGTGTGATTCGATCTTGAACACGCAGGCCAAACCATCACCGAGGTCCACCATTCCAGCGTTCTCCTCACCTGCCTCAACCAACATTTTAGAACCTTCTCGCGGGAGCGTTTTTAACCAATTGATAGAGTTCTTGTAGCTACAATGCTCGCTCCACATGACTGAGAATATGCTCAGTTCGGTAAAGTTTGGTGTACGACCCAGAATGTCTTTTATCTTCTCAAACTCTTCTGGGAGCAGTCCGAGTTTTTCGGCAGTTTCTACAGTAGTGAGTTGGTCGGTTGTTGCGTTGTTCATAGTGACAGAATCATGGTTGATTTGTGCTGCAAAAGTAACCAACCGCTTTCGAGAATGTCTTTGAAACGGGCATTGCTTAACTCATAGTTTTCAACATGAAAGGGGCAAACCTCCATGCAATGGAAACCAATTACATTTGAAATCATGTATCACTTGACAGGAACAGTTCTCACTTTCGGCTATTTGGCGCTGTTCCTTTTCCTTATTCCGAGGATGGGATTCTTCCGCGTGGGGAGCATTCCCGTCAAGTGGTTTCAAGGCGTTCTTGTGCTGAAAGTGCTGAGCGGATTTGTGCTTTATCTTATTTACACGTACTACTACACCGACCGTAGCACAGCTGATATTTGGAAGTATTATGATGATGGGATGGTGATGTTTTCGGCCTTAAGTCAGCATCCTATTGATTATTTAAAAATGCTGTTTGGTGTGATGAACGATACGCCACATTTTCAGCCGTATTACGATCAGATGAACCATTGGTACCGTCCGTACGGCAGCAGCATTGCCAACGATACGCACACCATTATCCGCTTCAACGCCTTCGTTAGATTGTTTTCGCTTGGGCATTATAATGTACACAGCGTGTTTGCCAATTTCTTGGGATTGATTGGCCTGACGGGCATTCTCCATTTTCTAAAACAAATGGCACCTGCAAAAGAAAAGTGGTTTTTTGCAGGCGTTTTTCTCATGCCCGGAATGATGTTCTGGGCCTCTGGTGTACTCAAGGAGCCGTTATTGTTTTTCGGACTTGGCTTGTTTCTTTATGGGGTAATCAGGTTTGTTAATGATGGCTTTTCAATTGGAAGGTTTTGCATTTTTTCCCTGAGCTTGTTTTTCCTTTTCACGGTAAAGAGTTATGTGCTGATTGCTATAATCCCTGGGCTGCTGGCGTGGCAGCTTTCCATTCGGATGTCAAAGATTCGTCCTGCAGTTGTATTTGCTGTTGTTTATGGCTTGCTAGTAGTTGGGATAATTGCTTTAGGACAGTTTATGCCAAATAAGGATCTGTTACAGAGGTTGGTGCAAAAGCAAAATGCCTTTTACCAACTAGCAGAAGGCGGGACTTACGTTAAGACGAACACCAGCGACACACTTTACATAAGTGCTCAGGATTACGATTTACTCGAATTCTCTGATGATTGGGCAAAAGTAGTGATGAAAGAGGATGTGAAAGCTGTTTATTGGAAAGATGCTAAACAGGAAACTGCTCAAAACCAAGAGTTGGAGCAGGGCACGGAACTAAAGGTTTTATTGGATTACGGTAATACTGGAAGTACCATCAATATTCCTCGATTAGAACCTACTGCGTTGAGCGTTTTAAAAGCCACGCCAATTGCGTTTGTGAACGCTACTTTTCGTCCTTTTCCATGGGAGATTAGGTCGCCATTTATGATGCTTTCTGGAATCGAAAATATATTGATAGTTGTTTTGATAATATTGGCGGTTGTAGGGGTTTTTCGCGAGAAACTCTTACCAAATCCGGCAGTTTGGTTTGTGGCAATTTCATTCGCCCTAATCATCCTGATATTGACAGGGTTGGTAACGCCAGTTTTGGGTGCCATTGTTCGGTATAAAGTGCCAGCATTACCTTTCTTGGTGTGTGCACTTCTCGCTTTAGTGGATACTGATTGGTTGGAGAATAAACTTCAACCATTGGTGAGACGCTTCAGTTCCTTCGGCCGTGCTCAGGACAGGCAGCGAAGCAACTAGCAGACGGTTAGTTCCGAAGGAGTTGTAGCATTTGAGCCAACTTAGGCTTCAATTCTTTTCTATGAATAATCAGGTCTAAGAACCCATGCTCAAGCACAAACTCAGAAGTTTGAAACCCTTCTGGCAATTCTTTCCCAATTGTTTCTTTGATAACCCGTGGTCCAGCAAAGCCAATTAGCGCTCCGGGTTCTGCTACGTTTAAATCGCCAAGCATGGCATAGGAGGCAGTAACACCACCAGTTGTTGGGTCGGTAAGCATTGAGATGTACGGAAGTTTTGCCTTTGCCAAAAGAGAAAGCTTGGCAGAAGTCTTGGCTAACTGCATTAAGCTAAAAGCAGCTTCCATCATTCTAGCGCCTCCAGATTTGGAAATGATGAGCAATGGCACTTTTTCCTCAAGGCATTTGTCAACTGCGCGTGCTATTTTTTCGCCTACAACAGAACCCATAGAACCACCAATGAATGTGAAATCCATACAGGCAATCACAATCTTTTCTCCTTCCATCTTACCGATGGCAGTTCTCACGGCATCGTTCAGTTTGGTTTTTTCGGTGGTTTCTTTCAGTCGTTTTATGTACGGCTTGCTGTCTTCAAATTTTAGTGGGTCGGCAGAGGTCAATCCTTCATTGAAAAGCTCAAAATGCCCTTCGTCAAAGAGAATATGAAAATACTCTCTTGATCCAATTCGCTGATGATGCCCGCATTTGCCGCAAACCCATAAGTTTTCCTCGTTTTCGGCTGTTGGAATAATGTTCCCGCATTCCTTTCCTGAACATTTAACCCATAAACCTTCTGGCGTTTCTTTCTTCTCCTTAGTAGAGGTAGTGATTCCCCCTTTTATGCGTTTAAACCAGCTCAATTTTTTAATTAAAAATTATGAATTAGAAATTAAGAATTGATGAGGTATTTATTTGTTTGAACCGTTTGCTCGTGTCCATTTCTAATTCATAATTATTCATTTGTAATTGCCTTTAGGCGATAGTAATCTTGTCTTCCAAGTATACATCTTGGATAGTGTTTAACAATTCTACACCCACGTTCATTGGCTTTTGGAATGCTTTTCTACCTGAGATTAAACCATGACCACCAGCACGCTTGTTGATTACCGCAGTTTCAACAGCTTCAGCAAGATCCGTTGCCCCAGCAGATGCACCACCAGAGTTGATAAGGCCAATCTTACCCATGTAGCAGTTTGCAGCTTGGTAACGGCAAAGGTCAATTGGATTATCAGAGCTTAGTTTGCTGTAAACATCCGGATGTGTTTTACCGAAACCGATAGCATTAAAACCACCATTGTTAGTAGGTAGCTTTTGTTTGATGATATCTGCCTGAATGGTAACGCCAATGTGGTTTGCCTGTGCAGTAAGGTCGGCTGCTGCGTGGTAATCAACACCGTCTTTCTTAAAACCAGGATTTCTCAAATAGCACCAAAGCACCGTTGCCATTCCTAATTCGTGCGCATATTCAAATGCTTCGGCAACCTCCTGAATTTGACGATTGCTTTGTTCTGAACCAAAATAGATTGTTGCACCAACGGCCTTGGCTCCCATGTTCCAGGCGCTTTTGATGTCTCCGAACATAATTTGGTCGAACGTATTCGGGTAAGTCATCAATTCATTGTGGTTAATCTTTACAATGAACGGAATTTTGTGTGCGTATTTTCTTGAGCAAGCACCAAGAACACCGAATGTAGAAGCCACCGCGTTACACCCACCTTCGATGGCCAGTTTTACAATGTTTTCTGGGTCAAAATAGATTGGATTGGGAGCGAAACTTGCCCCAGCGGAATGCTCAATTCCTTGATCGACAGGAAGAATGGAAACGTAGCCGGTTCCGCCTAAACGACCATTTCCATAAATGGATTGCATGCTGCCTAGAACTTGGTTATTGCGATTGTTAGCTGCAAATACACTTCCCACAAAATCTCCACTAGGAAGTGTGAGTGTCTCCTTTGGGATGGTTGTGCTTTTATGGTTGAGCAGAGAATCTGCGTTATTTCCAAGTAATTCTACAATCTTATCGTAAGCCATTCTTCTTTTTTTTGAGGCTGCAAAGCTAAGAATTTCTGTTACTGACTTTTATTCTGAAATTGTCTGCGCTGACAGGTAAATTACCCAGGGCAAACGCACTGAGTTTTTATCATGAACGTAAGAGTGGAGGGGGTCAATTGGGTCTATGAGTTAATGGGTTGTTGGGTTCTCGATACGATTGTCGTGCCTCCGATCACTATCATTGACGGAATTAGCTAATTGCCTCAAGGCCAGACCTACTAGGTTTTGAAAACCTAGTAGGTCTCTTCGCGCAGATCCACGTCAATACTGCCGTTTTTAACGTTTTAAATGGGGTCTTGCAATGACGAGGTCTAAAAGTCTCGGCCTTGGTCGGGGCTTTTTTTGTACTCAATAATTTTATCCTTCTTGTTTTTTGCGAGGTAACTACGAATGATTTTACGTGTGTCGGGATTATCGTTTTGTGCACGAATAAACTCGAACAATTGCTCCAACGGTTGATTGGCTTCTTCTTTTTCAACGAAACCGTATCCTACATATTTACCATCTTCAATCTGAACCAACGAATATTCTTCTTGGGTTCGACCTTTACCAATAACCAAGGTGTTGTTAATGGTCATACCCAAAGAGGTTTTGGCAAAATTGACACGCTCATTGTATTCATCGGGCGTTTCCATACCCATTTTGGTGCCTTTGCAGTTCTTTATCTGGTGCTGAAAGCAGTTTCCTTTCAGGTTGTGAAGCCCCATAAGGCATTCACATAACTGATGTTTTTTGGCCTGACTGAGCAGCAAACGCTTTCCCTCGTGATAACCTCTTACTTCTACCAGCGGCTCTGCATCAATTTTTTTCTTCCGCTTAATGGCGAGGTTGATGTACCCGTTTTCGTCTTTGGATTCAAAGATTCCGTACGGAAAATAAGGCCGTTTTTGTGCTCGGTTAATGGGAGGTTGTAACTTCTTTATTTCCTGCGATTCTAGCAATAGCGCCACCAGTTCGCTTCCTGTTTCTTCGTAAGAAATGGAATGGATGTTCTTCCATAATTCTGCCCATTTCTTTTTCTCTTTCGGATGAAAATGACTGAGCACGCGCTTATGCAAATCAATGCTTTTGCCTACATACAAAATCTGGTCATCGCCATCATAGAAGTAATAGACACCGGCTGTTGAAGGAATATCTTCCAAGTTAGAAGGAGGCAAGTTGGGCGGCACTTTTACATTTGGTATGTCGGGTTGTATGCGGCTGAAAACCGTTTTACTGTCCTTCTCGAAAAGCATTTGGAAAAGCATGGCGGTGGCAGCAGTATCGTCTAAGGCACGGTGGTGGCTATCCATTACAATGCCTACCGATGCGCACAATTTTCCCAAGCTGTAAGAAGGCAACCCAGGAATAATTCTTCGGCAAATATCAATGGTGTCAAGCGTTTCGCGTTTAAACTCCATTTTCAAATTGGCAAATTCCCTCTTCAAAAAACCGTAATCGAACGATACGTTATGTGCTACAAACACGCGGTCTTTCGTCATTTTTAGAATGCGCTCGGCATGTTCTGCAAACAACGGAGCATCGGCCACCATGGTATCGGTAATACCTGTAAGTTTTACCACATACCAATCAATTTTCCGTTGCGGATTAAGCAGCGTTGTAAACCGTTCCAATTCCTTTTCGCCATCATGTATTATTATGGCTATCTCGGTAATCTTGCCATCATGAACGGTTCCTGTTGTTTCAATATCAACTATGGCAAACTGCGTGAGAGGTAGCGTAAGTTGATCGGGAGTGGGTTTTGACATTGCTCCAAAAATATACAATTGCATTGCGCGTGGGTCATTTTGAATGATTTGATGAAGCCGAATTGTATCGAAAGATGCGCGGAGATTTCTCGATACAACCACGCTAAGGCGAGGTTACTCGAAGTGACGGGTGAATTTGTGTTTATAATTGCAGCATGAGAGTTGTGCTACAACGGGTAAAACGGGCTTCTGTAACGGTAAATGCCGAACTAGTGGGTAGTATAAAAGAAGGTGTACTGATTCTGCTAGGAATTGAGGCGGCAGACAAACAGGAAGATATTGATTGGCTATGTGGCAAAATCTGCCGTATGCGCATTTTTAATGATGCGGAAGGGGTAATGAATAAATCGTTGGAAGAGAGTGGAGGAGAAGCTTTGGTTGTTTCTCAGTTTACCCTGCATGCCAGCACCAAAAAGGGAAACCGACCTTCTTACATAAAAGCCGCACCACCAGAACAGGCCGAACCGATGTACGAGCAATTCAAAATCAAACTTACTGGAATGCTAAACCAACCTGTAGCTAGTGGTGTTTTTGGCGCCATGATGGATGTAGAACTGATTAACGATGGGCCTGTTACCATTTTGGTTGATTCTAAGAGGAGCGAGTGAGTAAATAAACCCAACCCTGCTATGTTGAATTTTAGACAGAAATAGTTTGTTGAGTTATGTCTTATCCAAGATATTTGATCTGAATAGTTACAATGATTCAAATCCAGCCTTGTGCCTTATATCCTTCGTAGGCCTTTTTTGCAGACGATTCAAGATTGTGTTTTGGACTCCAACCAAGTTGAGTAGTTAAGGCTTTGCCAGAACATACAAAATGGTTAAGAAGTTGATTGTACTGTTTCTCATCCAGCTGGTTTTTAATTCCAAATACCGAAGAGACTAACGTTGATGCTTTCATGGCACCAAAAAGCACAAACTTTGGTAATGGGATTAAAAATACCTTCGTGTTCATCACCTTTTCGAGTGTTTTGAAAATCAGAACATTAGAAGCTCTATCGGGGTGAGAGACGAAGAACTTTCGGTTTGCATTTGTGTCATCTTCAACCATTTTAAGAATGCCATCGTTAAGATCGTCCACGTCTACAAAACTCATATACTGCGGTTTACCGTCTATGTTAACACCCAAATGACCTTTCGCCATTTTGAAAAGAGTCAATGAGTTTTCGTCTCCTGGTCCTAAAACAATTGCAGGTCTAAAACTGGTGTGGGCAAATTCGGCAACCGTTTCTAGAAATTTCTCAGATGCTAGCTTGGCTCCACCATAGTGGTCAACTGGGTTCGGAATGTCGGTTTCCAGCATCGGAACATCTGGATTTGACGGCCCAGCAGCAGCCAAAGAAGACGCAAATACAAAACGCTTCAATTTCCAATCTTGGCGCTTGAGGCAGTTTACAATGTGTTCAACCGCGTGGAAATTGTATTTGTAGTAGCCTGCTTTATTCTTCTCAAAAATCACTCCTGCTAAATGAATCACTACATCAAACGCTGGCAGTTTTAGATTCTCATCTTCAAAAAGTGATAAGTCTCCTTTTATTACTTCTACCTTAGACGGAAGGTTCTTCTTTTTCGCTTCGGTTCTTAAAAGCGCTGTGACTTCATGCCCAGTCTCTACCAAGAGTTTTGTTAGATGTGTTCCGATGAAGCCCGTGGCTCCAGTGATAAATATCTTCAAGTCGTTGGTTTATGGTTCATTACCATTTGTGCTTACAGCTTTGGCAATACTTTTCTCGTTTCATGAATGGTTTGAAAAGCCCTTCAAAGAACGTGGGTTTGTAAGAATAGATTTCGTCCGACTCACATTTCGAACATTCATCCAATGTTTTCTCATACTTCTTACCGTCAACCACGATTACATCTCCAAGATTGCTGCCGATGTCGTTAGCCACAATTTCTGCTACCAAGGCTCTTGCACGTTCCTCATCTTCAGCATTCACTTGAAGCTTGATTCCGCCAATTGCATTGGAAACCAAAGGGTCGATAGCTACGGTTTTTTGGTCTTTCAAGAAATACTTGATTCCTTCTGCGTTGAAGGTTGGTTCGTACAAGACGGTTTCGTGGTCATACGAGAAGGTTTTTATAGTCACAAGTGTCATTGGTTCAGGCCTTTAAAGATGGTTTTCATTGCCTCATCATCGACCTCGTGCAAATATTGAACTCCAGTATTTTTGTCAATAGAACTGAATTTAAGCCAAAAAGCTTGTTCGCTTTTCTCGGTAACGGAAAGTTCAAATGCTTCTTGTGTGTACTGTTCTATGAAGGCGAATTTGCAGTTAGGATTGAGTGATAGAATCTTTTGAGTCAACGTTTTAAAACCTTCAAGCTTTTGTTCCTTCGGCATTCGGAACTGCTTGGTAAAACCTTCTTTCCAACGTTTTCGCTTGTCAGACTCATTCAGGACAACCGTTACAAAAACCACGGGTTTCTGAAACAGCATCAGGTCATTCCACCGTTCTACACACCGACCTAGAAAATCATGGTCTGCTGTTGAACTAGCTGGGTTTCGATGTCCGAAAAGCCAGCCATGGTAGCGTTCGTGACCAGCATCTAAACCACGCGAAATAAGTTGGTCCTTGTCCAAGAATGCTCCAAAATCATCCGCAAGCATGTCTTCGATTATTTCAGGAGTAGTAAAAATCCAATCGAAAGGGTAGGAGGCAAGCTTGTTTTTGGTGGCTTTTAAATACCACGAAGAATTGCAATTCTGTCCCAATCCAACCTTTTCGTAATCTGAATTGCCAAGCCATTCGTTTATCTCCTTTTGAACCTCGCTTGCTCGATTCAAATACGCGGTTTTATCGGCATTCGAGCATTTAACTGGCGTATGTACCAATTTTAGCATTTCGTGTATTCCCTTGTTCAAAATTGATTTCATTATCCTTGCCGCTCGAAAATCAAAGGTACATGAACAGAGGAGTTGAAATAAAGGAAAGTCCCATTCACGGAAAGGGAGTTTTTGCAACACGAGACATCAAAGCGGGAGAAATTATTGCTGTAAGCCACGTAACTCTGCTACATCATAATGAGCAAATGCCGGAGCTAATTGCTACGCTAGAATTTCCATGGAGCGAGGAGTATTACGCCCTGTGTTTAAGCGATGTAGGAAGCTTTTTCAATCACGATAAAAACTTTAGTGCTAAGGTTTTGCATCAGGATAAAGAGGCGCTCACACAAACTTTTGCAGCCACACGCGACATCGCCAAAGATGAAGAAGTGATGATTTATTACAATGATGACTTTGAGGAATTTGTTACTGTTTAGCGTATTTCTCATCGAATTGATCCACCGCTTCTTTTATCTCGTTATGGTAACGGTATCTAGATAAGAAATTTCTTTTTCTGATTCCTCGTAATGATACCAGTAAATCCCCCGTCTTCCTGAAAAAAATCGGGACTGGCAGTACCTCGACACCCTTTTTGATAGAACCATTACCCAATAAGAGGCAGAGACGCTTCCCTTCGGTAAAAACTCAAGGCAGGCTCCAGCGAAGCAAGTACAGAGTTGGTCATTTTCCGTTTGTTTCGCTGAGGTACAAAGGGTCTCGCTATTTCAATTGGCAAATTCTGCTACTTTCTAGGAAATGACCTTTGAAAGGGGCGAGTCGTAACTTGCTTAGATTTTTTAGTAAACGAACGGTCTGGTCAATTTAAACCGGTTGGAAACGAAACGGGGAATCACTTTCTTTTTTTATACTTCGGTTTCAATTCGACTTTAACCTATTTGAAAGGCTCAACCTACTTTTTTCTTTTTCCCGTTTTTCTTCATTCTTAAATAGGGTATTCCATCCTTACGTGATAAATATTCATCAGCTTTTTCTTAAAGATGGAGCGTACTTCAGTTATATCACGCAGTGTGATGTTGGCGCTGTCAAACTGTCCTTCGTTGAATTGTCGGTCAATGATTGAATCTACCAGATTACTCACAGATTCGGTAGAGTATTCTGCAAGACTTCGGCTTGCGGCTTCTACACTGTCTGCCATCATCAGTACTGCCATTTCCTTTGTAAACGGTTTAGGACCATGATAGGTGAAATATTTTTTGTCCAACTCGCCTTCAGGGAAATTAGATAGATATGATTTGTAAAAATATTGAACGGTTGATGTGCCGTGATGGGTTCGGATAAAATCGATTAACTGTTCAGGAAGGCCGTTCTTCTTCGCTAATTCAATCCCTTTAATTACATGGTTGATAATAATCTTGGCGCTTTCTTCAAACGAAAGGTCATCGTGTGGATTTACACCCGTTACTTGATTTTCTATAAAGTGCATAGGTGCATAAAGTTTACCGATGTCATGATACAACGCTCCCGTCCGAACTAGAAGTGCATTTCCTCCTATTTCATAAATGGCGGTTTCCGCCAAACTTGCAACCTGCAACGAATGCTGGAAGGTCCCTGGTGCCTCAGAGGCCATCTGGCGCAGCAATTTGTGGTTGGTGTTGTTCAGTTCGAGCAGCGTGACTTCCGAGATGAAACCGAAAACTTTCTCAAACAGAAAGATGAGCGGGTAGGCGAGGAGGGTAAGGCCAACACTACCAGCAAACCATATAAACATGGTAAAGTCAATGTTGCGAATGTTGCCTTCTTGCATAATGGCGATGCTAAAATAGCTGGCGCTGTAGGTTACGAAAACGATTAACATAGAAACGAAAAGCTGCGAGCGGTTCTGCAGACTGAGAAGAGAGAAAATGGCGATGATTCCGGCTATAAGTTGCAGAAACATGAACTCGAAGCCGTTGGGTGCTTCAAATCCGACAATGATTAACCCAACAATGTGCGCAAACAAAGCAATGCGGCTATCGAAAAAGCTTCTTACAACTACAGGAAGAAGGCAGAAAGGAACTAGGTAAAGGTTGAGGTATGGGATTCGCTGTATCAAACTTGAAGTGGCAATCATGCCCAAAATCAACATTAATAGGAAAGTGACTTGCCAGTTGTTCTGAGCCAAATCGCCTCGGTATTTCACAAGAAACATGTAGAACATAAGCAATACAATTGCTACCATAATCACCTGCCCAACGAGAATAAGCGAGTAACTTCCGGTTGAACCTAATCTGGATTGATATTCTTTACGCAGCGATTCCAATACGAGGAATTTTTCACCATCCACCATGTCGCCACGACCAATGACCATCAATCCCTGCGGAATCATGCCTCTTGTAGAGGAAACAGAGTTTAATTCTTCGTTTAGGTCGCGTTCAGTTGCTTCCGTATCAAACACCACATTCTGAATAAGATTCTCGGAGAGCACATTTCCTACTAAGTTTTTGTCAATTTCCCTGAACGTATCAAGTTCCTTTTTAATCTTTTCGTAGGCGGATTGAACCGTGTAAAACTGATTCAGACTAACTTGGGTAGCGAGGTTACCTTTAAGTAGATATACCAGCTGTCCTTCTCGGATACCTTCCAATTCTTCGGTTTGACGAAGAATTCCGCTCATATATATGTCGGCCAAAACGGATTGTCCAGCTTCTAGGTTCTTGTTGAGTTTCTTAAGCGACCGCGTGCTGTTGGAATCTGGTTTAAACGCAGTAATGAACTTAGAATGGAAACTTGAAAACGCTTTTTCCTTGGCCGATTCATCAAGTTTTAGATAAGTTTTTGCGTTCTCTCGGATTTGCTGGGTTTCGATTTCCAACTCATCACTTGGCTTTTCGATGGCGAAATTGAACGGAGCAACCAAGTCCACGTGGCTCCATGGCTTACCTTTCTGGTATTCGTATTTGAACTTGCCTTCCTTTGGTAACAGAAGTACAATTAGCAAACCTGTAACTATGAATAAAGCAGCGCGTTGCAGCTTTTCGTGATTGTTGCGTATGTCTGAGAAGAAATTCTGCATGATTCGAGCCACTAAGCTAATTATCCATTTGGTTCTCTAAATCAACAGTTTTTGATTGTGTATAATTAAAGAGCGAGTTCATTTCATCACGTATCTTTGTTTTTCATATTTAACATGACAAAAATGTATGTTGAAAGAGGAATTAAAAGGAATGGTATATGAAGGTTCTTGACACGTTTGCTGGTGCTGGTGGGTTTAGTTTGGGCTTTGAGTTAGCAGGTAATTATCAAGTAATAGGAGGTATTGAATTTGATAAGTGGGCTGGAGAAACCTTTCAATACAATCATACAACTTCAAAAGTTCTTGTTGGGGATATACAGCTCTATTCTGATGAATTTCTAAAAGAGACATTTATTTCTCCGCCCGATGTGATTCTGGGTGGGCCGCCCTGTCAGGGCTTTTCAATTTGCAATAAAAATGCGGGGGATTCGAAAGACCCACGAAATTCGCTGTTCAATGAATTCATACGGCTTGGGAAAATTTTTTCCCCGAAAATCATGGTTATGGAAAATGTTCCAAACATTATCAAAGCCAAGACAGGAGATGGCCGTTGGGTAATTGAAATTATCAAGGAAGAGCTGGAGCAGCTTGGTTATTACACCTATCACAAAATCCTTCAGGCAACGGATTATGGCGTACCTCAAATTAGGAAACGCCTGTTCGTCATTGCCTCAAAGGAAAAATTGGCAAGGCCCTTCCCAAATCCGACTCATGCGGTGGGCGGAAAGGAGCGTACATTGTTTGATAATGGATTGAAAAGATGTCCGGATCTATGGGACGCTATTTCGGATATGCCCGATATTGAGGCAAGGGAAGGTGGCGAGATTATGGATTATGATAAAAAGCCGTTGAATAGTTATCAGACCCTCATGAGAGATGGTTCTAAACAGATTCGGAACAACAAGGCAATGAACCATTCTAAGAGAGTTGTTGAGAGGTTCGCGTCAATGGATTGCGGTCATTCCGTTTCGGACGTGCCAGACCATTTAAAACCGCATCGCAGAAATGGAAATGGAGAGATTTCTGAGCGTGTGTATGACCAGAACAATCGCAGGATGCATCCCGATCGGCCTTGTCATACCATCGCGGCTTCGTTTTATGCAAATTTCGTACACCCGTACAAGAATCGAAACTTTACGCCAAGAGAAGGTGCGCGTGTTCAATCTTTTCCCGACAGCTTCATTTTCAAAGGAAAACCAACAGTTGTAAGTCACAAGTTGTTGGCAAGAGAAGGAAGAACAAGCGAAAAGCATTTATGCCAGTACAATCAAATCGGTAATGCAGTTCCGCCATTAATGGCAAAAGCCATTGCGCAAAATCTTTATAACCAACTCCAGCACCAACCTCAAAACGAATGTTCGTTCACGAAGACAATCTAAAGCAAAAAGAAGGGCATAAAACCAAATATCTTGATAGGGTTTCTAAGAAATACCTTAAAGAGATTAGACGGGAATACAATAAATGGAAGGTTGTCAACAACCAGCTTAAAGGTCCGTTTATTAAATCATCCAAGGATGATACTCAGATTCTTCAAAAACGTGTCGAGCTGTTTTCCGTTTATAAGGACTTTATTGATCAACAGCATTTTGCTGAGAAATTTGATTCGAGATCAAACTTGCATTCAAGTGTGCTAGAGGAGTTCATTTTTTTCCTGTTTCGTGATCTGGTGTTCGAGTTTTCAGATTCAGCTTTGCTTGGAAAAGCTCACGCCTTCAAAGACATTTTCTTTGATTCGCCCAACTTCCGTAAAATGATTTCCAATCCTCATGCTAAGATTGAGATTAAAGACCACGATTTTGTGATTGGAGTGAATGTTGAGACGAGTATGAAGGTTTTTGGGAGTAAAAAGATTCAGAAAGAAATCCTACAAATTCCTGCTGTTGCAATTGAATGTAAAACGTACCTCGATAAAACAATGCTTGAAGGAGCGTCCACAGCTGCCGAACAATTGAAAATGAAAAATCCAAACGGCATTTACCTTGTAGTCGCGGAATGGCTGAAGCTTACGAATCAGGTTAATTTGGGAAAATACAAGGTTGACCAAGTTTATGTTCTCAGAAAACAGAAAAATACTGATAGGGAATTTAGATACGATGAGAATTACGACAAAAAACCTATCCATTTTGATGTGGTTCAGCATCTCTTCAATACGGTAAGGGAGCATTTGACAACAGATTGGGAAAAGGGGGTCGAGTACGGTCTGCAAAAAGGCTATTTGCTCTGATACAAATTCTGTAGTCCTCGTGTTGAATGCGTACAATTCCTGTGCTGCATAAATCACTACTTTCGCACGAGATTGAACACGGTTATTGGTTATTTGTTACTAGGGTAGATTCTCTATAACTCTGGATTCAAGTAGCAAGTATTAGAATAACCAAATAACTCAATAACGATTAACCCAGTAACTAAGAATGAAAGAAGTATATATCGTATCAGCAGTCCGTACTCCGTTGGGAAGTTTCAATGGGAAATTGTCGTCAGTAGCAGCTCCAAAATTGGGAGCAACCGCCATCAAAGGCGCGGTGAGCGCAGCAGGCCTTGACCCCAAAGAAGTTCAGGAAGTATTTATGGGAAACGTGCTTTCTGCAGGATTGGGACAGGCACCCGCACGTCAGGCCGCCATTTTCGCAGGTCTTCCTGATAGCGTTCCATGCACCACGGTCAATAAGGTTTGCGCATCCGGAATGAAAGCCATCATGTTGGGTGCGCAGAGCATCATGCTTGGCGATAACGATGTGGTTGTTGCTGGCGGAATGGAGAATATGAGTTCGGTACCGCATTACCTTCCAGGTTCTAGAACAGGAACCAAGTACGGCAACATGACCATGATTGATGGTTTGGCGCACGATGGACTTTGGGATGTATATAATGATTACGCCATGGGAATGGCCGCTGAGCTTTGCGCTTCGGAATGCAACATTTCTCGCGAAGATCAGGACGCTTACGCTGTTCAGAGCTACAAGCGTTCAGCAGCAGCTTGGGGAGCAGGTGCTTTCAAGAATGAGATTGTATCGGTAGAAGTGCCGCAGAGAAGAGGCGATTCTCTGATTGTTGATACAGATGAGGAGTTCTCGAACGTGAAAATGGAGAAGATTCCAGCATTGCGACCTGCTTTTACCAAAGAAGGAACAGTTACGGCCGCCAACGCATCTACCATGAACGATGGTGCTGCTGCCGTTGTGCTGATGAGCAGGGAGAAGGCAGAGGCCTTGGGAATCAGCCCATTGGCCAGGATCACTTCGTTTGCAGATGCTGCTCAAGCTCCTGAATGGTTCACCACTGCTCCGTCAAAAGCGCTTCCAAAAGCGTTGGATAAGGCAGGTTGGTCAACTGCAGATGTAGATCTTTACGAGATTAACGAAGCGTTTTCAGTTGTGGCCTTGGCAAACAATCAGAAAATGGGCTTGGATGCCACTAAAGTGAACGTGAACGGTGGTGCGGTTTCATTAGGTCATCCGCTTGGATGCTCTGGTGCACGAATCATCGTTACGCTTATTCATGCGTTGAAGAATAAAGGATTGAAGAAAGGCGCGGCTGGCATTTGTAATGGTGGCGGTGGCGCAAGTGCTCTTACTTTGGAAGTGATCTAAATTATTATGGATATGCGATTGACCATTAGCGATTGGCGATTAACGATTGAGTTCGAACTCGAAGCTCAATCAATTCGACAATCGAATTTCGTTAATCGTTATTCGCAAATCATCTCATAAGTGGCAACATACGGCATCTGTAATCTTAGCGTAATCCCGTGTAGGGAAGAGCCTTCTGATAAAAGTCAGATGGTGACTCAGCTTCTTTTCGGGGAAAGCTTTGAGGTGCTTGCCAAACGCAACCAGTGGCGAAAGATTCGTAATGGATTAGATAGCTACGAAAGCTGGATAGACGAGAAGCAGTTTGTAGAGATTGACAAGAATGCTTTTGAAGCACTCAACAAGACTATTCCTGTTTGCGCTTCAGACATCGTTCAGTTGGTAAAACATGAACAATCAGGTTCAATGATTCCCGTTGTGGCTGGAAGCTCACTTCCAAATTATCATAAAGGCCATATTGTTTTTGGCGATGAATCATACGAATTTGATGGCGAAATAAACCATCCCGACTCTGAGGAAGCTCGTAAGCAATTAGTTGAATTTGCGATGGTCTTTCGCAATGCACCTTATCTGTGGGGCGGCCGATCACCTTTCGGTATCGATTGCTCAGGGTTGATGCAAGTACTGTACAAAATGGTTGGCATTCCGCTTCAGCGCGATGCGTATCAGCAGGCAGAGGAAGGCTACACGTTAAGTTTTGTAGAAGAGGCCGAACTGGGCGATCTGGCATTCTTTGATAATGATGAAGGCAAAATCATCCATGTAGGAATGATGGTGGGAGATAATGCCATTATTCATGCCGCAGGTAAAGTGCGTATTGATAAGCTCGATCACCAAGGCATTTTCAATGTGGATACAGGCAAATACACGCACAAACTACGGTTGATTAGGAGGGTATTGGACTAACTTTGCGAACTCTCAAGTATTCTCCTGTGATTGGGGCAGGCCCAAAAAAGCTATTGGTTAATGGACCACACGTTAAAGTTTCGGTAAGCGAAGTGTGTCCAACGCATTTGGCGGAAACCGATTTTGCCTTCTGCCAACGGGTTGTTATCAGTCCAATTAATGATTGGTTTACCGTCTAAGAATAGTTGAATGTGGCCGTTGTTTTTTATGAGCCTGAGTTTATGAATGGCGGTGGATGAATCGGGAATTCCGGGCTGACCTACCTGCACTTTCTTAAAGCCTTTGTTCTTGCGTAGATGGCTAAACGGTCGGTCTTTTTGGGTGGGCGTATTGGCGTAGTACGATATGTGATAGTTGTTGATATCTCCTTTGGTGTATTGCTTGAAAATGCCTGTGCGTGGCTTTAGGCTGGTATCGAAAAGGTCTCGTCTCTCCTGCCCTGCCGCAGCAAAAAAGACAATACAAAGCCCCGCTTCGGGATGTTGGTTTTGCACTTCCCACTCGGCTATAAAATTGGCTGGAAATGTTTCGGGACACCAATACACATGGTGGCTTTCTTGGACTGGCGATTGCATGTGTAACCAACCATCTTTGTATTCGGTAGTGGCTTGTCCTTCCATTCGCCAGCCTTCCATCAAATTGGCTGATGCCATGGAATTGCTGTAGAGCAACTCGCCTTTCAGCTCGGCAATGGATAATGATTGTGTCATGCCTTGATTTAACCCAAGACAAACCAGACTAGTAATGAAAAAGCTATTCAGCCATATCCTCATCGCGCCAAACTAAGCAATACGAGAAACACGCGCCTTAAAATCCTCTTTGGCTCAATTCATTATCAGCCGCCAAAAACAAAGGAGTATTTGATTGCTCGATATTGAACTCGTGTTCAGGAAGAACTACCTAGCTAAGTCGAATGCTCTAATTCCCACCAGGAATTGTCGCCTTCACATCAACAACCATATCTGCACGAAAATCTATTTCCTGTGTAACGGTTTCGTCTGTAGTTACCGAAGTTCTAATGGAAAAATCATTCTGAGAAATGTATGGATACAAGTCTGCTCCCTTTACTTCAAGCTCAATTGAATTCCCAGCGTTTTCTGGTACTGGTACTTTATCAGCAATCAATACTTCCGGTTGCCCATCCGTATTCATGTACATCGAGATGTTTTCGAGAAAACTAAAATCTTCACCTTCAGGAGCTGTAATCGTAATCTTCAAACTGCTGAGTTTGATGGACTCAATCCATGCCGATTCTATTCCTTCATCCTGAAACCGCTGTTCAGAATTGGTTGTGGTTGAGGCTGTAGGCAAGTTTATTGGTAGATTGAGAATGGTTGAGCTCGGAATAGTGAATTCGACCGAATACGGAATATCAAACGTTCGGAGTTCGTCAATTAGCTTGCAACCACTAAGGAAGAAGATTGAAATAGCGAGTAAACTTAGTGTGAGGTAGTTTCTCATTGTATCATCATTTTAGTTTGTGAACGATTTCCGTTGGCTTCGATCAGAACCGTGTAAATACCAGCTGAAAGGAAAGAAACATTGAGCGACTCTACCCAAGTAGTTGATATTACCTCACGTCCCGATACATCGAGTATCGCAATACGCGAAACCTTATCCGCAGCTGTTTTCTTAAAGTTGATTTGTTCTCGCGTTGGGTTCGGATAAATCGAGAAGATTCCTCCGCTCAATTCGCTTATAGATACGTTACCTAATGTTTGGTAGGCGTTGATACGCCCTGCTCCTATCAATCCATTCAGACCAAGATTCTGGGCGCTGATGTCTTCGCAAGATGCTTCAATTCGTTGTCTAATTTGCGAAGCACTCATGCTCGGAAAATGCGACTTAACCAACGCAGCCAAACCAGCCACCATTGGCGTAGCCATAGATGTTCCGCTCTTGTTTCCGTAGGTGTTGTTTCCTTCGGGAAGTGTACTATAAATACCAACTCCCGGAGCCATTACATCAATGGTGGTTCCGTAGTTAGAGAACGAAGCTTTTACATCGTTTTGATCTGTTGCTCCAACACTCATTACTTCATTGTATGCGGCTGGATAAAACAAGCCTTGATCCCCTTCGTTGCCAGCGGCAGCAACCAACAAAATTCCTTGTGCTGCGGCTTGCTGAATAAGCGTCTTTAGTGTTACCGCATCTTCGTACAATCCCCACGACATACTGATGATGTCCACTCCCGAACGCGTGGCGTAAAAGATGCCATCTAAACCACCTGTTAAATTAGCACCAGCATCGTCAGAAATTTTTACTGGAAGAATTTTTACCGAGTAACCAATAGAAGCTATACCCACTCCGTTGTTGCTTGCTGCACTTACAATTCCCGCCACGTGTGTTCCATGCGTAAAACCATCGTTGTTTCCCGAAGCATTTGCTGGTGGACGGGGATTGGCATCATTATCAACCACATCAAAACCGTTCACGTCATCGGCACGTCCGTTACCGTCATCATCCAAAAACGTGAGTCCGTTTGCTTCTGCCGAATTGGTGTAAATATTTGCCGCCAGATCTTCATGATCAATGGCAACAGCATCATCCAAAACCGCTACCAGTACGTTTGCAGACCCTGTGGTGTAATTCCATCCCAATTCTGCATCAATCTTTACCAACGACCATTGATTTGAACCTAAATCGTTTGGTGTCTGAGTGGGAAACACAATCGGGTTTTTCTCTACATACTCGATATACGGCAAGGCTTCCAATACTGGAATTAATGCATTTACTTGCGCAGCATTTGGAAACACCACTCTATAAACGCTATCCAAAGCAGTACTCGCCAACGGAAAAGGTTTGTAAATACTATCAAGACCCGAAGTGACGAACAAGAGGTCAAGTGCAAGATTTCCACCGCCAATAGTGTAGCCGTCCAAATTGAAACCTGGGTCGCCAGAAAGCTTTAGATGCAAATGTCCGTCAACGGCATTCGGGTCTACCGTTTGGGCTGATGCTTCAAAGCTGAAACAGATGATGGATGAAATAAGAAAAGAGAAAAGAGAGTTCGAGCGTAGTTGTTTAATCATATTTGAAGTCATTGTAAAGTTTGTTAGGCTAAGACCTTCAAGGTTTTAAAAACATTGGTAACTATTCAGAGCCTTTGCCAACTCACCCCTGCTCAACTATGTTGAGCTTTCCCCTCTCTCGCGAGAGAGGGGTGTCCCGACCTTTGGTCGCGGACGGGGTGAGTTAGGAAAAAGTATGTTCAATATCACTCTGAATAGTTACAAAACATTAAAGGTCTTTTAACATGTGCCGCAAGTTACACTTATCCATACCAAGCCACCTTGACCTTGGATTCAACGCCAAGAAAGTTCACAGACGATTGTCCAGGAACTGAAAACTAAAAGTACCCCACTCCGATTGCTTGAAGTGAGGCTTTTTAAAAGTTGTGTTTGACTTAGTTCGAAGCTAAGTAATCAGCAACACCTTCATGCGTTGCAGTCATTCCTTCTGAACCTTTTACCCAGTTTGCAGGACAAACTTCACCGTTCTCCTCAAAGAAAGTAAGCGCATCTACCATTCTCAACGCCTCATCAACGTTTCTTCCTAGCGGAAGGTCGTTTACCAAAGAATGACGTACTGTTCCTTCCTTGTCAATTAGGAAAAGACCACGGTAAGCAATCATCGGACCTGTAGCCATCAAGTTGCCTTCCTCATCCATATCGTAATCTCCAAAAAGAACTCCGTAGTTCGCAGAAATACACTTAGAAGTATCTGCAACAATCGGGTATTTAACACCTTTAATTCCGCCAGCGGCTTTGTCCATTTGTAACCATCCCCAGTGCGTTTCTTCTGTATCGGTAGAACAAGCTACAACAGCTGTATTTCTGTCTTCAAACTCTGCCAATTTCTCTTGAAAAGCATGAAGCTCTGATGGGCAAACAAATGTGAAATCTTTTGGGTAAAAGAAGAAAATAACGTTCTTCTTTCCAATGTACTGATCCAAGGAAAAATCTGCTTCAACAGTTCCTCCATTTACTACTGCAGCTGCCTTGAAAAATGGCGCTTTTTGTCCTACTAAAGTTGACATTTTATACTATGATTTAAGTTAAAATTCGTTTTGTGCCGCAAAGGTAACAGATAGCTTTAAAGGATGTTCGCAACGTCAAGACTTAATCCTCACAAAACGTAAATATTTAAGATTTGGGCGCTCCCCCGATGAAAAAATCGGGGTCGGGTTATCCGCTGTATCTTTTTCTTATCCCTTCCACTTCGCTCAGGGAAGAAAAAGGATGCCGCTCCTACCCCTAGCGCAAGCAGTCTGCGTAGTTCATCAATATCCAAAAATCTATCGGGTTTTACACGGCAATAAACGCCAACACAAAACCAGCAACAATAGCCGTTAGCTTCGTAATGTTAAAGGCGTGGCCTTTATCAGACTCAAAAATGATGGTAGTAGCAATGTGAAGAAACACACCAACCAAAATTGCCTGCACAATTCCATTGAAAGCTCCAACTTCGATAATCTGTCCTTCTAAAAAATGAGTGATGATACCACCGAGTGGTGCCATGGCTGCAAAACCCAACATAGCTAATGCACCTTGCATTAGTGTAAAACCAGCACCGCGTAATACCGTACCTAAAATAAATGCCACAGGAATTTTATGAATGATTACACCAGCAAGTAGCGAATGATGTTCGTGTGCATGTTCACTCCCAAAAGGTAATCCTTCTATCAAGGCGTGTAATCCCAATCCAATAAACAGCGCAAATGGCAGCTGCTTTCCGTGCAAAGCATGCGAGTGTCCGTGCTCCATTCCTTTAGACAGCACTTCGAGGATTATCTGAACTATGAAACCGGCCAACACCCAAATTCCTGCCTGATGTCCAACTGCTTCATACGATTCTGGCAACACATGGAAGAAGCAAAGCCCTAGCATGAAAGCTCCACTAAAGGCCAGAATGAGCTTCATTTTGGATGCGCTCAC
>Ga0316209_1001549_pt1 | contig 23114 bp, 19 predicted proteins | sample 6monopyrite_MG_FD_204945 | JGI IMG/M metagenome (GOLD analysis project Ga0316209, IMG submission 204945) | Microbial mat bacterial communities from mineral coupon in-situ incubated in ocean water Damariscotta River, Maine, United States -... | ecosystem: Environmental > Aquatic > Marine >...
CTAGCCGCAAAAAAAGATCCACTTAAGCCAACTAAACCACCTTTATTTGATTCTAGTCTACGCAGCCACATCTCATATTTAACATAAGCTCCCTCGCCTACAATGCTGCCATCCTGACTTATAAAAACATCTTCACTAGAAATTGCTCCAACGCTAGAATCATTAAAATATTTAGTAAGATTTTGAAGTGATTCTGCTTTAACTTGAGTAGCGACATCTGAGAATACTATAATATCACCCTGCGCTTTTTTTATTGCACAAAGTTGCGCATATTCTTTTCCTTTACGATCATCTGCTCGGACTAGAGTAATGCCCCTATCGGAATATTCATTTACTATCGAATCAGTATTATCCGTTGAGCAATCTGAAGCGACAATAATTTCAATTAAATCGTCATCATATTTAATTGATAAGGAATTTTCTATTTTTTCACGTATTCTATCTTCTTCGTTGTATGCCGTAATTATGAATGTTAAGCGTGGAAATTTATTACCTCCATTGAATACTGTTTTATCAATTACCCGGTTGGGCAAGAATTTTAGAATAATTGGATATAAAAAATAACTATATATAGATAGTAGAAACAAAACTGCGAACATTATTTCCATATCAAAGTTTCTCATAACCAAATTTAAAATCTGTATCACCGTTTATTTCATTAATTTTATCAATTTGATCTTTAGATAAACGGTTTATACTTTCATTATTCATATTGCGTATTTCTTCGTTACGTTCATGAATTGACCACTGACGTCCCTCTTCTACATTGCTAAAGTTTTCAAGGCCACAAAAACTTGTTATTGTGTTGAGTATTTCAGTTGGGTTGTCAGCAAGATCCTCATATTTTATCCACATAAATTTTTTTAAATGCTTAGAATCTTCAAGTAGGATTTCATTTGATCTTTGCCATTGATTAAAACTCATCTCAATTGGCCAGCTGTTTTTTAAATGGATAGGATTTGCTTTTCTAGTTATACCTTCTGATACAGCATATGGATTCCTTACTATGCCGACAAAATGAGCATCAGGAAAATGCTTCTGTAACCATCTTGTTTTTGCACTATTGGGTGGCGATTTCTCTACTAAAACTTTTTTTGAACAATCAAGTCTCATTGCCCATTCTTTCATAATTCTAATATGATCAGGACCAGTGCTATTTTCATCTAAACAAAATAAATCCTCCCTTTCTACCCACATTCGTGGTAGACCAATTTCATAATCTTTGATGAATTGATCTGTAATGAAATGGCCTTCAGTTGACAAGGCCGATACAGAAGGATGATGGCCTAATAATTCGGATAAGAGCGTAGTTCCTGAATTATAACAACCGACAATAAATAGCCATTTCTTGTTTTTAGGTATGGGTGTTAATGCAATTCTTGTTTCTCTGCTAATACTGCCGAGACATTCACGTATAATGGGCCTAAAACGCGTTCCTTTCATTAATCTTCCACCCTAATGCTTTATCTATTCGCCATTATAATATAAATTAATATCATTAATATAAAAAGATGAGAGAAATAGTGTTAAAAATAACACATATTGCTTCTGGTGATTTATGGGCTGGAGCAGAAGCACAGCTACTTACATTATGCAAGTCTTTGAATAGTGCAAAGGAATTATCTATAGAAGTGATTTTGCTCAATAATGGAGAATTAGCAAATAGATTAAAATATTATGATATAGAAGTACTTATTATTAATGAGCAAAAATATAATAGCTATCAGATATTCAAAAAGATCAAAAAACATTTATTGACAAGCCAATCCCAGCTGGTACATACGCATAGAAAAAAAGAAAACATTATCGGTGGTCTTGCAGCTAAATATGTAGGCATACCAAGCATGAGAACAGTACATGGAGATATAGAAATAACTCACGCATGGAAAAAACCTCATAAATTGCTTATTAATTACTTAAACTGGCTTATTGGTCGATTCATACAGAATAAGTTAATCGCAGTGTCTCATGAGCTTCGTAAGGTTTTAATCGAATATTATCCAGAATCTAAAGTTGCAACAATTGAAAATGGTGTAGATATTGATAGCATATTAAATAACGCTAAAATGACTCTACCTTCATATAATACTGAAAGGTTAAAAATTGCAATAGTGGGACGGTTAGTTCAAGTTAAAAGAGTAGATATATTTTTAAATATAGCAAAATATTGTACTGATAACTTACCTTATCTTAATGCTGAATTTTTTATCTTTGGCGATGGCCCATTAATGGATAAGTTGAAAGAGTCTTGCTCCAAAATGGGCATTGATAGTGTTGTTCATTTTCAAGGGCACACTAGTAATATTCATGCAAGCATTGCTCAAATGGATATTCTTCTAATTACTTCTGATCATGAGGGTCTACCTATGACACTTTTAGAAGCAATGACTTTGGGGACACCTGTAATCGCTCATTCAGTAGGGGGAATTACAAAAGCACTAAAAGAAGGCAATGCTGGAATATTAATTGAAAGCAACATCACTGAAAATTACGTGGCTGCTATAGAAAGGTATATAGACGATCAGTTGTTTATTACTAAAATTCTAAGTAATGCAAAAGCAGAGATAAAAGATAATTATTCTTCAGAACTAAATGCCAGTCATTACCTTAATGAATATAAGAGTTTATTATAGTGTTGGTGGCTTATAATCATATTTTTTTATAATAAACTCTTCTTTATTTGCGACCAAGTTTATAGTTTCTTGGTCGTAATAAAAATCAGTAGATTTTCTTTTAGATGCATTCGTTTTAGTTTTATTTTTTAAAGAGAAGATCTCTTCTTGAGATAATTGTCGCCCTGCTTCTTGTAAAACTAAAATAAAATCATCTTCTAAGTACTCATTTCGAATCATGCCATTCGAAATATTATATTTAGAGTCAAATGATTTTATACCCTCTAGTGAACTAAGATCCCTATCATTATATACAAGATCACCTAAGGAAAAGAGCCGTAAATAACGATAAGTCATTAGTCCTGCACATTTTGAAATAGGACTAAAAGCGTATCCTTCACCAATGTCATAACGCCTATTGTTAGATAATACAAGCCGTAACCAAGTGCGAAAAAGCTCAGGCTCACTGGTGTTTTGATAACTAGATAGCCATTTGTCACAAGGTTTAAACAAATCATAATAACCTGCTGATAACAATTCAGATAGAGATAGCCAATTTTTACCCATAGATTTAGGTAATAATTTGTAATAATAGTCAATATTATTTTTATGAGTTACATGTCTTCTGATTGCACCTTTACCACCAACGCCGTATGCCCATAATGAGATATACCAATCCCAAGGACTTCTTATGGAGCCAAATATAAATTTATCTTTGTCTGGAAGAAGAAGTCGATTATGTTTACCTAAAGTTTCTCCAGCAGTTAACTTCGATAGTAACCGTAATATGTGCGAACCACCTGTTTTTTGTAGTTCAAGAAAAACAAAATCCTTATCCACATACATATACACATTTTCTCTTAAATATCATATAATTACATAATATATGTATATCATAGCCATAGCAACAGGAAGCAAAATTTAATATGCATAACTTCATTCGTAACCTTTATCTAAGTCTTGTACCTGAAGAAACAAGGCTAAAAATTTATAAACTTAGAAACCCTAAGCATTATGCAAAACTAAGATCACAGATTAATCCGTCTCCAAAAGGTGATTTTTCTTTACTTCCATTTGATAAGTATCACACTATATTCGTTCACATAACGAAGACTGCTGGAACCTCAGTAGCTAGAAGCTTATTTACATACCTCCCCTATCATTATACTGCCATACAGTATCGTATATTGTATGGCAAAAAAACATTTAATGAATACTTTAAGTTTGCTTTTGTGCGAAATCCCTGGGATCGATTATATTCTTCTTATCGATATCTTAAATCTGGAGGTTGGAATGACGACGATCAAAAGTGGTCAAATGAAAATTTATCGGAATACAAAGATTTTAATGACTTTGTGATTAACTGGCTAAGTAAAAGTAATATAAAAAAACATATACACTTTAAACCACAATGTGAATTTGTCTGTGATAAAAACAACAATATATTAGTTGATTATATTGCTTACTTTGAATCTTTAGATACAGAGTTCAATATAATAGCGAAAAAACTAAATATCCAAAGTGAGTTAGGCTCATTTAACATGAACCCCGGCCAAAGCTACAAGGATGTGTATAATGATGAAATGATAAAAATTGTTAGGGAAGTTTACGATAATGATATAAATATATTTGGTTATGACTTTGACACAATTGTCAAAAAAATTGAATACACGCCACATAAATAGATTATGAATAAAAAAGGCTTACTACTTGTTGCAAACTGGGACTCGGGTGTAGGCTACGCCTGGTGGCTTATGGAAAGTTTTTGGGTTGTCATATCTGAGACATACTCACAAACACATCATTCATATATTAGCTACCCTAGCATCACAACTGTCCCAGATAATATTGATAACTCATTAATTACGCTAAAAACAATCAATTTTACAAAAAAATCAATTACTGATGTCCTGAACCAATGTAAATTTATTTTAAAACATAAAATAAAAATAATTTATTTCTCTGATCAAGCATTTTGGCACTGGAGATATCTCTTCTATAGAATTTGTGGAGTAAAGATCATTATTGTTCATGATCATACGCCTGGCATTAGAACTAAACCAAAAGGGCTTAAAAAATTAATTAAAAAACTCATCGCTAGAGTGCCATTTATAAACTGTAATGGTCTAATTGCTGTTTCCGATTACATCAAACAACGAGCAACTGATGTTTCATGCCTACCAAACTACAAAGTTCATGTTGCCAGTAATGGTTTGAAATTATATAAACATGAGATAGTCTTAGATATTAAAAAATTATTCGATATTTCTGATGATAAAATAGTTATGGTTACAACAGGTAGAGCAATCGATTATAAAGGAATACCATTTGCGTTAGAATGTCTTAAACACCTAATAATTGATTTAAAATTTAATAATTTATGTTGGGTCTTTTTTGGTGATGGACCAAATTATACTGACTACAAGGAAAAAATATCTGAATACGGATTGGATAAATATGTTTATTTTCCAGGAAAATCATCAAATATAAGACAACTATTAAAATCGTGCGATATTGCGTTTCATCCTTCAAAAGGTGAAGTAGGATATTCATTATCAATTTTAGAATATATGCAAGCCGGATTACCTGTAGTTGTATCAGATAACCCATCTGTTTGCGGCGTTACAAGTGATAAATCAAATGGCTTAATTTATAAAGAAAATAATATTGATTCGGCTTGCGAATGTATTATCTCATTATTACAACATAATAACTTAATCAAACAATATGGGAATAGAGCTGAAATAGATGCTAAACACTACACACTAGACAACACGCATAAACAGTTAATAGCCGCTTTCAAATCAATTGAAAGCACAGCTAATAGAGTGAAAAAATAATTAATATGTCATCAGTTAATACAGGAAAGATGATAAAACATTCTAGTATCTATGCGACAGGAAATATTATAAGACAACTTGTTGGATTTATAATGCTTCCTATATATACAAGATATTTATCACCAGCCGATTACGGAGTCATAGGCTTATTGATATTTTCTTTAAGTCTTGTCGATATACTATTTGGTGCAAGACTGTCTCAAGCCATTCCAAAATTCTATCATGCAGAAAAAGACACATTAAAACGTAAAACAATAATTTCGTCAGCATTAATACTGACATCTGTAATTAGTTTAATCACAATGTGTTTTATATTGTTAAACAGCGAGTCATCTTCATCACTAGTATTTGGGAGTAATGAGTATGGAGTTATAATCAGTATATATTCTGTATTAATTCTAACGCAGGCAATTGAGAACTATGGCCTATTGTATATAAGAATTAAGCAGAAGCCGTATTTTTTTCTTATACTTAATGTGTCGAAACTCGTAGTACAGCTCAGCTGTAATGTTTGGTTTTTAATATATCTAGATATGGGTGTGTTAGGTATTGCAATTTCTGCAGCAATAACTTCAATATTATTATCATCATTTTTGTTAATCTATACCTTTTACCATACACAGATTAGATGGAATAATTCAATTGCCAAAAAATTGTTTATATTTAGCTGGCCTCTTTGGATAGCAGGATTTGCAGGCTTGTATATAGGATCTGCTAACAGATATTATATGAGAATATTTGGTTCATTAGACGATATAGGACTGTATGAACTCGCAGCTAAATTTTCTTCAATCATTATATTTCTGATATGGAAGCCAATTAACCAGTATTGGCAGACTGAAAAATATCGCTATTATGAAAAGGGTAAGCCTGCTCCAGAAATATACCGCACAGTATTTTTAACTATTAGCACAATAATAATTATTTCAGGACTTGGTATAGCTATTTTTTCAGAACCTATGATAATGATAATGGCTACAGAATCTTATTATGATTCGATACAAATTGTTCCAATACTTGTACTAGCTTCAATTTTATTTTGTTTCACTCAGTACTTTAATTTTAGCCAAATGGTGACCGATAATACCAAATGGATTAGTGCTAACAATTATATTACTGCTGTAATAGCTACAGTAATGTTTTTGATATTTATTCCATATTATGGTCATGTTGGAGCTGCATTAGCATCTTTAGTTACAATTCTTTTTCAATTAATACTTACGGTAAATGCATCTAAGAGGCATTATGACATGATGATTGAATTTAAGCCTATTATCTATATGCTTTTATTGTCGACTATTAGTTATTATTTTTCTAATATATTATTAGTGAATGATTCATTACTTATAAGTTTATTAGTTAAGGGGATTATATTTATAATTACATTATGTGCTATTTTATGGATTATGTGGTGCTTTTCGAAGAATAAAGAATATATACTCAGTCTAATTCACAATATTAAAATCAAGCTAAGCTTTACTTAGAGTTTAATCAATCTATAAGCGCTCTATTTTTTACGATTGCTTTAGATGCATCACTCTTAAACGACATAATTATATCTGGATCTGCATTCCACCAATGCCAAGCACCTTTACCCATTGGCATTGGTTTGTTCATATGCTTTATATTTTGTTTATCTAACGTATGAAAAATATCTAAATCAAATTCATTTAAAATATTCAAATTATTCAATATATACAAATACTCATAGTCCTCAATAGATTCACGCAAAGCTTTCATTCTTAATGATGAAATAGGTATATCTACTTTACCACCTATGGCAGCTTCTGTACCAGGATAGAACAATCTTCCATCACCATTAAGTGGCTGTTTAAATCCTTTAAATGCAACGGAATTTCTCCATGAGTCATAATTATTATCGTTTTTATCGTAATAAACAGTTTGCCACCACTCAATTCCCTGAAAACCAAATGACCAACTCAAAAATGTCCACATTCTATGGAATGGCATATCATATTCAGGAAATAAATTGATTACGCCATTATTAGGATTTGCATTTGCAAGTGTTTGACACCACATATCAAAATGGCCATCACTTTTTCGATTGCGATAGTAATTTACAAGTGAAGGACTTGAAACCTGGTAAGTGACAGGATTCCAAACATCTACTAAATCATCAATCTTAGCTATATTATTTACGGGTTTATTAATAGTATTGAAGCCATCCGTAACTAGTATTTTAAATTCAGGAGAATGCCTTCTGATAGTTTGGCTAACTTTATAAAAAGCCTCATATTTCCATGGTGATAAAAATGGCTCATCGAAATAAAAAACAAATGCTCTGTCTAACCAGTCATTTTGTTTAAAGTGCTCAGCAAGTTGCTTAAAGTAAGAACCGAGCAAATGATGGTCGATATTATTATAGTTTGATGCCGTAATTTTTTCGTCAGAAATTTTTCCTTGCTTATCTTTTATAGGCATCCAATAAGGAACATATAGACACTGTGAAGAAACACCATCTTTAAATGCATCACCGTTCATATATGGAATAACTAATTTATCATAAACAGACCAATCAATAATAACCTCATTATTTACAATTTTTATATCAACACCATACCGATCATAATCCCATCCTTGAATTGGCGACCAATTGTTAATATAGTGAGAGTGCAGCATTTCTTCATATGCATGTGCCAATCCTTGTGAGCGAGTAGTTGTTATATCTTTCTTATGGTGTTTAGCAATTGAATCTATATCCATTTGAAAACAAGCTTTAAAGTGCTTCTTATCAGGCAATGTGAAATTATGAACCTCTATTTTTACAGGCAGTGAAATATTTTTTTCACCATTTATATATACAATAGCATTGCCTGAATAAATACCCGGAATACTTTCTTTATCTATAAAAAAATCAAACCAAAACGCTTCGCTTTCCCCTTTATGCAAATTATATAAGGAACCACCATATAAGCCAGCCGTGTACTCATTAGAAGCAGGGTTAATAAAAGGCACTAGAGCATCAGGAACGAGCCCAGTTTTCCCATATTTTTTATTTGAAGTAGACTTTACGTTAATGTAATTCTGTCTATAGATAGTCGGAGAGTTAAGGATATCTCCCTCCAAATTTATGAAATCAGTTACGGAAATAGTAACATTTTCAACATTTTCGTTTGCACGAATGAATAATTGAAATGACTCCCACTCATTCATAGCTGAATCTAATTTTAAATTATGATATGTATCTTCTTTTAGAGTAGTGTTCTTCCAAAGCTTCACATTGCCATGAAAAACATTTGCTGATATAGATTTAGAGAGCGTATCGGTTGATATTTTTAAAATTGTTAAATATGATACTGTAATAATAAAAATAACAACCAGCAACTTATGATATATATTATTAATCATATTATTAATATTTTTATAAATAACTCACTGCTAATAATATTTTATTTATATCTAATTTAATTAAACTTATCTTTCATTACATTAACAATTGAAAGTGACCTGCCATAGAAATATAAATAACTTATAAATGTTGTAATTAATAATTTTTTAAAACTATTAATATCAATATCTTTAACAGCTCTTATATAGCTTAGAAATAATATAAGAGCTGTAATAATTAACGAATTAATGGCAAAAATATTATTATGTAAATAAAATGATAAGTATATATTAATTAATAACAGGATATGGAGCATTAAAAATATAAGTGTAGCAATAGCTATCTTAGATTTTATTAAAAATGAAAATGCACAAAAATCACCTTTACCATGCCACCCTTCTCTTTTTACAAAATTTTTAATTGTTTTAGGGAAACCTTCATGATGAACCTTCCATTTATTATTAATTAATATTTCAACACCAATATTTTTTGCTTTTTCTGAAAAAGCAACATCCTCACCAGTTTCAAGATGCTCATCAAAACCACCAATATATTCAAAAGTATCTAATGATGTGATTATATTTCCGCCATTAATATAAGACTTATTTTTTTTTCTTAAAGGCTCGAACCAGTAAGTCTCAATCCAGCTTGGGTTGATGGACATATAATATGAGCAACCGGTTATAAAATATTTAGGTAAGATTTTAGCATTACTAATCAGTTTTGTTAATTGATCGGCCCATTGCTCTGTAACTAAAATATCAGAGTCAAAGAATATTATATATTTTCCAGAAGACTTTTTTACGCCAATATTTCGTGCTGTTGAAGGATTAACTTTATCCTTAATATCTATCACAGTGCATTCAAATTTCGAAAGTACTTCTTGTGTGCGATCTGTAGAGCCATTATTGACAACTATAACTTCATGTTCTTCTGTAATAAATTTATTGATACTATCTAATAATCCTTCGATAAAATGCCCATCATTATGTGCTGGAATGATAATTGATAAAATCATTTATGACTAACTCTAAAGTCTTAGTTTTAAATTTAAAAAAGCATAGGCTGCTATGCCTATGCTTTTATAGTAATACTAGTAAATTAATTTTCAAATACTGCCTACTGAACAATGACCTCAGTAGGAGCTCTTGGCCTTTTTTGTGATATTGGGCCTATATATTCATCGCCTATAATTATATCATCAAAATATATATATCCACTAACATCATTTGTATGCTGCCAATTGCCATGCATTGACATGTCAATTAAAGCTCCAAGATTGAAACCATATTTAGATGTATGTGGAACACCATTTTCTCCATCTTCTCCAAAATACACATGATATTCTGCATCACCACTTCCTTCTGATGTTTCCCTTACAAAAGTTTCTTCGAAGTAAGTCCATTGGTTTCTAATCACTTTTGCATTATTATCAACAATATTTTCATTATTGGGAGCATTAATTTCAAGACTAATTCCTCTTTGGACTGAAAGCTTTAGCTTAACTGACCTCAAACTTCCACTTTGAGTTCTCCAGTGTGAGTAAGCTAATTTCAAAGTTGTACCTGGAAGCTCTGCTGAGCTAGGTATATACAAGTAAAATCGTCTGGAAATTTTGCCACCATAAGGTATATCAGCTGAACTTACTCCATCGAAGTAATTAATTACTTTGTTACAGTCCGATTTTCTACTTATATCCCCTCCAACAATTCCATTAGTTCCACAGACTTTAGGTATCTTTAGTTCATCTCCGGCATTAATACTATTAGATCCTGCTCCAAACATTGAATCACCAATAGCGGTGTTTTTATTAAAGCAGACTTGAGAATTTGTAGAACTTGTAACTTGCCATTGACTAAAGCCATTAGTGGAATTGTATATGGAATTTGACCATGGTCCTCCTGCTACTGATATACAACCCGCATTTATATCAGATTGATTAGCAATAACTGCAGTTGAGCCACAAATATTGCACCAATTGTTGCGGCCAGCAAGGTTTACTCGTAAGGAATAATCACCCGAATTAACTTTATCATTAGTAATGTAGTAAATATCATCTTCACCATACATCATTGTTGTTAAAGTGTTACCTGGATTGATAGGATTTTTCCATGACCACTTAGGCTTCGCTGATGAACTTATAGTACCTTCTTCAAAATTATCACTAAAGAAAATTTGAGCATGTGACGTATTAGTAAAAATATTAACTACTACAAACACAAACACTAGTGAAATGTTACGGATCATATTCAACCTTGAATTAGTTAAGAAACTTAGCATAATTATTAAACCTCATTGCTTAAAGCAATAAATATTAAATGACCAGTTAAGTTAGATACTATCAATTTTGATCATATAAAGTTGTGAACTAAGCCTCAGTCAAAACTAAAAAGATAAGCGCTGAAGGTTTGACAGTATCATACTGGAATAGCTTAAGCCTTGCATAATATAGAAATAATCAACTAAATGTTAAGTATTTCATATGCTTAGAATAAAAAATAATCTGCATTAAATGTGGTAAATGCTAAATTCAATATCAAATTGCTGATAAACAAATGTTGCGCACTTCTTACTACAAGAAGTATCATCAATTTGTAACATATGTATTTTAAGAGAGCAAATATGTCACACGAAACACTATATTAGTTATATGAAATATTCTCATATACTTTGTTAACCCTCTCTCCGATAACCTTAATATCGTAATGAGTCTCAACCCAATCTCTACCAAGCCTCTGGTAGGTATCCCATTGTTGTGGATTAGACAATAACTTAGATAAAGCTAATTCAATATCCGCAGATGATCTCTCATTCACTAAAAAAGCAGATACACCATCATCAATGCACTCAGGTATTCCTCCTGAATTAGTAGCTATCACGATTAAGCCACTTGCTTGAGCTTCTTGAAGTACAACTCCTTGCGTCTCTTCGTGCAATCCATCTCTTGCTTTTAGACTTGGTAAAACAAATATATGGGATTGATTATATAATTCACGCAGTACGTCGTCAGATACTGAAGAATAAAACTCAATATGATCTATTATACCCAATGAGTTGGCCTGCATAATTAATTTATCTTTATCTGGTCCATTCCCTACAAGGCGATATTTAATATTGAATCCTTGTTTAATTACGGAGGCAATAGCTTGAATTGCGTATTTCTGTCCTTTATCAGGATGAAATCGGCCAACTGTTAAGATATTAATTTCTTTACCATGAGGGAATTCTTTTGAGACAAATACAAATTCATCCAGGTTGATGCCCTGGGGTATAATTTTAATAAGCTCAGGATTGGCACCTAAATTAACATATTGTCTTTTTGCAAACTCTGTATTCACTAAAATTACTGAAGCGGCATTAAGATAGCGTTTTCTTTCTTTTGTATTTAGTGGTTTAACACCAACTGGTGGTAAACCATGAAACGTAATAACAAAAGGCGCTTTGATAGATTCTATTATTGGCAAAAATTTATATCCGGCCATTTCACTATGAGAATGTATAACATCAATGTCATTCATGCCTAAATACGGCAACAAAGACAAAGTGTATAATTTTTCTTTAATTGTATAATTTTTCGAATTAATTATTTTTAAGTACTTGAATGAGCCTCTAATGAGAGCTTGTAATGAACCTATAGATAAAAAGCATATAAACAACGACAAAATCAACTTATATTTTTTTTCTGGCACTATCTGATAATTATCAAGTAAATTATATTTATCAATATTCGAGGCATAAACACCTAATTCGGATCTTCTAGCAATTATTCTATTTTCACCACCATGAGCAATTATTTGAAGTAACTGATTTATTAACCAAGGCTGAATTAAACTTGGAAAAGTTGCTGTTATCGTTAAAACCCTCTTGCCTGAATTAAGAGTTTTTTTAGAAAAGAAATTTTTAACATTATTTTTCATATATGTACAGTTTATAAATAATATTTAGTTATCACGGCATTAAATAAAAAAACGTTTGTATCTATCAGGTAGCCAGCCCCACCTTTTCTGTATCGTTTTATTTTTGTTTTTATATGCATCATAAATTTCAGAAAAATTACTTATCTCTTGAATCTGTTTATCAAGCATTTCGTTAGCAAATGAATAAAGCTTCATGTCTAAAGAGTTATATTTTTCAATAATAGAAAGATCTTCCTTAGAAATAGAATCACGCGATTTTCTATTTCGAGAAACATTTTCTCTAATATAATATGGTGGACTTTCCCATCCTAATAATATCGATAAAACCAAAATAGATTCATCAAATCGCTCGGTTAATCCAAGCCATATAAAGTTTGTTGTAATATTTTCTTTAACCCGGTCCAATAAAATATCATCACATTGATTAAACTTATACTCGTCTAAATCTCCATTTAGAAATCTGCAATGACCATTGTTCATACCAACAGATATACCACTAGATACAAATTCAGAAATAGACATACCGTCTTTTTCGACCAGATTATGCAGTGGATTATAATTATTCTTTTTAATGTAATAATATTGTGAAATTACTCGTTCAATGGGGTTTCTGATTACAGATATATACTTACTTTCTTGCGGTAGATAATTATGCATTCCATAAGGCATATGACCTTTCAACAGACGTATATTTTTCTTTGATTCTACAGGGGTTTCTATAAAGTTTTTTATTTCAGGCTCGCTATATCTAGAACCAAATAAATTTTTAATTTCATCTGACTTATAACGCTTGTTTAAAATCATATGAAAAGTACTACCTGCTGTCTTAGGTATGTGTAAAAATATCAATTTTTTATTTAACTCCATTTAAGTTTCCCGATATTATATATTTGAATTGACATGGATGTTTTTACTGTGTTCATTCATGGAATTTTGACTTACATTATATAGGGCAATTATTATTGATATCTGTATCCAGAAAAAAGGATAATAGAGTACTGTAACAAAAGTACCTGCTACTAAATATCCGATTAACCCCGCATCTAACCCATATGATAAATTGTAATATAATTTATTATTTAATTTTAAAGCATTTTTCCTCGTTCTTGAATTAAACGAAAAAGCAGAAACAATCATTAAAATAAAGACAACCAATCCTGAAATACCTAATTCAGAAGCTGCCTGGATATAAATATTATGAGATTCTTGTACTGTATTCATTACCCCTAGTCCATCAGGATAAAGAAAACGCATGAATGAAAGCCAGTTATTATAACCTACACCAATTACTGGGTTGTCTTTTATGATTTCAATGCCAGCTTCCCAGTATGCGAGACGTTGCAATGAATTAGCATCTTCACCCATTTCTGTGAAACGTTGTAATTGTTCATCTGGAAGAAGCATATACAATAATAGCGAAACCAGTGATAAAGCAAGCATGCCTTTAAAACCATTTTTTTGATTGGCTAAAAACCAAAGCGACATGGCTGCAAGCGCCACTTGAGAGCCACGCGAACTTGCTCCAATAACTGTTATGTACCCAGTAGAAGCGGCAGCGAATAATATTAATTTCTTATATCGCCCTAAATAGTCTTTAACTGAAAAAACAAATGCCAATGCCAATGATCCAAATATAAGCATTTGTATAGCGAATTCACCCGAATTTTTAAACCATCCAGGTGCACCTATAAGACCAAAACTTTTAAATGAGAAGCCTCTAGATGCCCAGGAAAAAGCACCGTGCTGCCCCATTTTCAAATTAAATAAAAGATACGCAAGAATAAATAATATTAACCTTTCTTCACTATTTATAGATTTTGTAATAATAAAATACACTAATACCCAGCCCAGCATTGTATTCCTATAATCCCATGATGCTTCAGGCTTATATGCAAATATACTCGAGAGCAGTACAATAATTACAAATACACCATATAGCTTATTCATTGTATTATTTGTTTTTATTACTGTTTTATCAAAAAATAATGTCGTAAAAGATAGTATGAGTAAAAGCTGTGCCCAAGGGAGTATGTCAATAGATGGGTAAAGTGCTTGAGGTCTAATGTATTCAAAACCAATATATAGGCATATGAATTTAAACGACATATGCTGATTATTGAATGAAGCTAATAAAGCTTTAATTTTTACTGAATATAAATCTTCAATTTGAATATTATTTTTTTTGAGAGATTTCATTTACAAATTTTTCTATTTGATCAAAACATCTATTAAAATATGTAAGAGATGAGTTATACGGATCATGTATATAAGGCACTTTATTTGGTGCCCATAAACCTAATAATGTAATTGCTGGTGATCCATTAATTATATTATTAACAACACAAATTTGTGACGGTTCCATGACAATTAATAAGTCTGTACTGTTAAATTTTATATTTAAAATAGGCGTGGTTTTATGAGCTGTTAAATCATAGCCTTTAATTTCAGCTATTTTTATTGCATTTTCATTAGCAGGTGCAGACTCTATAGCATTTATACCGCAAGAAATTGCATTTAATCCTTTTGTTCGAGCAACAATTTCAGCATAAGCACTCCTGCATATATTACCTTTACATATAAATACAATCCTTTCAATATGAGTCATACTAATTTGAGTATATTTATTATATACACCTAAGACCCCTAATAAATTATAATAACTCGTATAAAGAAGTCCTTTTTTAGAACCATAATTATTCTTGATATAGGTACTGATATTTTTTGACAATTTATTGAGTACCATAATGAAGTTAAAATGTACTTGGCCTGTATAACTGTTTGATTAAATGTATTATAGTTGGTTAATTACATCATTCCTAGATTTTATAGCACTATTAAGGCATTAATTTATTACATGAAACGCGTTCTTATTCTTGATTCTAATCAACGTAGCGCACTAGCAGCAACTCGATCCCTTGGCAAGCGGAATGTTCCTGTTTACACAGCCGACGACACTAAAAATTCATTGTCTGGAAATTCTAAATTTTCAATTAAATATTCCCAGTATCCTGCACCCACCACAAAACCCGAAGAGTTCATTCTCTTTCTGAGCGCACTAACCAAAGAGCTCCGCATTGATATAATCCTACCAATGACTGAGCTAACTACAATGCTTCTACTCGATAATAGCTCATCATTTGAAGGCATAAGCCTACCCTTTACCGATCTTGACACTATCAATTCAATTAGTGACAAGATCTCATTGATGCGATTAGCTGAATCATTAGAAATACTAATACCTGATACCCACTATGTAGACGACCCTAAAAATCTTCAAATAGATCTCGATACTCTTGAATACCCACTTGTTTTGAAGCCAGCAAGATCATGGCTAAAACTACACGATACCTGGATCCACACTACAGTAAAATTCGCTAATACAGTTGTTGAAGCCCAGAATATAATTAACACTGACCCTGTATTTATTAATACTCCATTCATGATTCAGAAATACGTCTCTGGTAGTGGGCAAGGTTTATTTGCACTATATGATAAAGGACAGTCAATAGCTTTCTTCTGCCATAAACGATTGCGAGAAAAGCCTCCATCTGGAGGAGTAAGCGTTTTATCTGAAAGTGCACCTGTAAATGAGCATCTTAAGAAAATTACAAATCGTTTACTTGGTCATAGTGATTGGCATGGAATTGCTATGGTAGAATTTAAGGTAACTGATGACGGCACACCATATTTAATGGAAATTAATACTCGTTTTTGGGGTTCACTTCAACTTGCTATTGATGCAAAAGTAGATTTTGTCTGGATGCTATACCAAATTACCTGTGGCAACAAAATACAGGTTGAATCAAGATATAGAACTGGAATCCGATTACGCTGGATATTGGGAGACCTGGATCGTTTATATATATTAATGAAAAGTAATAATATCTCTTTTAAGGAGAAATTATGGGCAATACCAGAGTTTTTATTACCGTCACCACGAAAAACTCGACATGAGGTCAATAGATGGCATGACATAGGCCCATTCATCTGGGAATTAAAGCAATATATAAAGTGGATTTTAAAAAAATAATAAAGCTATTCAACAGGCGACAAATATCAGTATAACGATTTCATGCATGCAATATCGACTCATATAACTCCTCATAAGAAGCTAACATTTTACTTATGTCAAATTGCTTAGATGCCTTTATCCTACCTGCTTCAGCGATATCCTGCTTCAATTTAGTATTTGTACTTATTACTTCGAGTGCTTCTGCAATCGCTACAGGATCATTTATATCGACTAGATAACCATCCGTTCGATGAGAAATAATCTCTTCAGGACCTCCGCTTTTTGTGGCTATTACTGGTAAACCACTCGCCATTGCCTGAATTGTTGCAATTGAAAATCCTTCACTACTCGAAGTTAGTAAAAAGATAGACAGATTAGATAGAAATTCCGCTGGTTCGTCATTGAAACCTAAAAAATGAACCGTATCTTCTAAACTGAGGCTATGCATTTGTTTAAGTAACTGTGTATGTAGCTCATTATTACCTTGGCCAGCTATAACGAACCGAAATGGTAGTGACTTAGATTTTATAATAGCCGCTGCTTCCAGCAATATATTATAGGCTTTAGCTGTCCTAATATTGCCCAAACTGCCAACTATAATATCACCTTCATCCCACCCATAAGATTTACGTATCCTGCTATTAGCTTTAATAATGAAATCAGAAACGGGTATTCCATTATAAATAACACTTAGCTTATTTTTGTTAATAATAGTTCTATTAAGCATATCTAATTTTAGATCGTTAGATACTGCCAACATCTGACTAACTCCAGCATTTAGAATCTTGAATTTAAGCCATTTAAACCTCTCATTTTCACCAATATCTACAGCGCCATGAAAAGTAGCGACAACAGGCACACCTGTGATTAAACCAGCTAAAGAGCAATAAATATTAGACCCTAATAAGTGTGACTGGATTAAATCAACTTTTTCAGTTCTTATAAGTCGAGCTACTTTTAAGAGATATTTCCAATTAAAAGAGCCCTTGGCCTCTATTACAAAAGGCTGAATATTATGTTGAATTAGAGTATCGTATACCCAGCCTTTACCTCTAATAAGCACGATAGCCCGATATTTTTCAATATCCAGGCCTCTTATAAGATCTATAAAGACAGTTTCAGCTCCACCTGGTCCTGTTGTATCTATCACGTGTAAAAGTGTTTTCAATATACTATCCAAATGTATCTGTACCCTACATAAGGCACCTAAATTAATGTATCATCGATATATAGTATTCGTAATTTACCAGTATATAAAAAATAAAGATATTGATGGATATAAAAAAACAATTAAAGACAATCATTAAAAGTAACATACAACTTCTAGCTAGTTACTTTGGACGTCATAAACTATGCAGTAAATCGCCACAACTGTTGATACTTATGTACCACCGAATATTACCACCAGAAGACATAAGAAACTTTTCAGAAGAACCTGGGATGATCGTAACGCCAAATACTTTTAAAAAGCATATAAATATATTGTCCGAGTATTTTGAATTTATTACTCTATCAGATTGGCTTGATAGAAAAAATAATAATTTACCTTTGCCAAATAAAGCATGTGCAATTACCTTCGATGATGGCTGGGTAGACAATTATGAATATGCATTTCCCATACTAGAGCATACAAATACCCCAGCAACAATATTCCTCGTATCAAATATAATTAATACTACGAAAGTATTATGGCCAGAAAGATTAACTCGAGTAATTAATTATTTAGCTGAAGAAAACCCTAATGAGTGGAAAAATAATGATCTTCAATGGCTACGGGATATTAAGACAAGTTATAATTTTTCTACAGATCCTCCATCAAGAGAACAACTTACTGAGATTATTGCAGGAACAAAAAAATACACTGAGGATGAAATAAATAATAAATTAAATATAATCGAAAATACCATAAAATTAAGTAGCATTACAAAACCATCATTTCTTAATTGGCAACAAATAAATGAAATGACCGGCTCTGGCTTAATAGACATTGGAAGCCACACTTGTAACCACATACGCCTTAATGACAACATTTCTAACCAAACACTATCAGAAGAAGTTATTAATAGTAAAATTGATATTGAAAAGCACACCAATAATCCTGTTAAAGTTTTTTGCTATCCTAATGGTGACTATTCTGATGAAGCGATCAAGACTGTACAAAAACATTACACAGGTGCTGTAACTACCGACAAAGGCTGGAATGATGAGTTATCAGATACGCATACACTGCAACGTGTAGCCATACATGAAGACATATCCAATACTACTAATTCATTTCTAAGCAGAATTTCTGGATGGACTTAAAGAGTCAATAGTCTAAATATGACAACACAAAAAAATATAAAAAAAATAATACTAAAAAACCCTGTAAAAGAGTACTTAAATAGGATTAATGCAACTGATACTAACATCATCGAATCTTTAAAGGAAAACTCTAAAAGGCTAGATGATTATAAACGCTATTACAAAGATAATAGTAATGAAATACAGAGGATATCTAGAAAAATTGGAGAAGCAAAAAAAAGCAATACCCCATATGACAATCTACTTATAAATATTCAAAAACACAGTAAAACATCTAAAGAAATTTTATCTAATATAAAATCAACAGAAGATACAATATTATCTTTTTTTCCAGAGACATTGTTAGATAAAAGTAAAATTGGCGTAAAACTTCCGCATAAAAAATCGCGCACATATGCTCTTACTACAGTAAACATAAATGATATTAAGATATCTACATTAAAGAATGAGCATGCGAAATGGAATAATTATGTATATTCAAATCCAAATGCATCAATTTATTACATGCATGAATGGAACGATCTAATAAAGAAGACATTCGGTCATACAGGCATATATTTATATGCGGAAGATAAAAAAAATAATAATATTATAGGTATTTTGCCACTTATCCACTTAAAAAGCCGTTTATTTGGTAGCTATCTCGTTTCTATGCCATATTTTAATCATGGTGGTGCAATAGCTGATCACCCGGATATTGAAAAAGCTTTAATGAAAGAAGCTGATAGTTATTTAAATAAATTATATTGCACACATATTGAATATCGAGACGATGTCACACGTGATGGATACCCTGTTAAAACAGAAAAAGTTAACATGATACTGTCTCTACCTGACTCAACAGAAGAGCTATGGCGTAATTTCACATCTAAGCTACGTTCACAAGTCAAACGATCTGAAAGAGAAAACATTGAAATATTATTTGGCACCCTGGAATACATTGATGATTTTTATAATGTTTTTTCTCGCAATATGCGAGACCTAGGTACACCCGTATATAGCAAATCTTTCTTTATAAATATTTTAAAAACTTTTCCTGAACAGTGTAAAATAATTATTGTTAAATACAATAAAGAAGCAGTTTCTGCGGCATTCCTCATTGGGCATAATGACACATTAGAAATACCATGGGCATCTACTGTACATAAGGTAAATAACTTAAGTATTAATATGCTTTTATATTGGAATGTATTGAAATATGCCGTGGAAAATAAGTATAGCTATTTTGACTTTGGAAGATCCAGCAAAAACACTGGCACTTACAACTTTAAAAAACAATGGGGAGCAAGTCCTAAACAATTATTTTGGCATTATACGTTAGCTGAAAAAGAAGAAATACCTGCTTTAAATCCATCCAATCCCAAATATGCACTGGTAATTAAAATATGGAAAAAATTGCCAATTCTAGTAACCAAGTTTATTGGTCCATTTATAGTTAAAAATCTACCATAAAGAGACGATAAGAAGCCGCAGATAATTGAATTGAGAGTAAATTTAATTAAGTCTTATATAATCCGATCTCCCTAATTTTTTCATTCATTGTCATGAAATCAAAATCATTTAACAAGTTTTCTAAACGGTTGAAACAAATATCTAAATTATTGTAATGCCTGAACTTAGATAGCCAATTGGCATCTACTCTAGGCTGATCAGGATCAACTTCCCATGGATGCAAATAAAAAGCGAATGGTTTATTGTTCATGTTAATTTGTTTAAAAAAGTAACGAGTCAGCCAATATGGATATAACCTGAAGTAACCTCCACCAGAGACAGGCAATGAGTAATTTATAATTTTATAAGTAGTTAATGGAAACTCTATTATATTATGGCCAGATGGTGTTGTTAATATATATGGATCTCTAGGTGAATTTGCTATTCCATATCTATCATGTTTAACAGGAAATATACTTGAATCGTATTTAAAGCCAGCCTCAGCCAAAACATCAAGCGCCCAAAGTGACTTATTAGTAATTGAGTAGCTCGCTGCCCTGTAGCCTAATACTTCTTTACCGATAATATTTTCTAGTATAGATTTAGATTTGATAGTTTCATTTTTAAATACTTCGGGTGATTGATTATATATCAATTGATGACTAAATCCATGGCTTGCCACTTCATGACCTCGACTATCTATTTCCTTTACCAATTCAGGAAACCTTTCTGCAACCCAGCCAAGTACGAAATGAGTTGCTTTTATATCATATTTATCAAACAGATCTAATAATCTATGAGTATTCTTTACAACTCGTGGTGCAATTCCATCCCATTCTGAAACTGATATAGAATCTGCTAATGAAGCGACCTGGAAGTAGTCTTCTACATCAATTGACATTACATTTCGCATAGTAAATTTAAACCATATTTATTGTTAATTAGAAATGTTATTATTTAATTAATTAAAATCATCACTGAAATATAACATGAATTTGATTCACAGAAAATTGCGCCCAACAGGAAATCCTATAATACTAAATAACTCTCAACTTGAAATCAGTGAATTCCAGGACTTTAATATAAATTTTTATCAATCAGGAACTGCTGCTCTCGCAGCGGCGATAATAGCAAGCATAAGATTGAAAAAAAATACAATAGATACGCCGGAAATTATCATACCAGCATATTGTTGTCCTGACATTATTAGTGCCATTATATTTGCAAATGCAAAACCAGTACTTGTCGATTTTATACCCAATAAGCCTTTTATGTCACTCGAAGAAATTGAAAAAAACATTACAAATAACACTACTGGAATAATTGCTATAAATTTTTTAGGCATTCCTGAACGTACGAATCTTATTAAGGACATTTGCTCAAAGCATAACCTTTCATTAATTGAAGATAGTGCTCAAGGATTCCCTATTTTTGAAGTTGATAATTATTGGTATGGAGACTTTATTATACTCAGTTTTGGCCGCGGGAAACCCATTAACTTACTAAATGGAGGAGCGGTATTATCAAAAAATAATAACAACTATATACCTGAAGCTTATAGGCAAGATGCTATAAAGACAGAAAAATTTAATTATTATTTAAAAGCAGTTGTATATAACTTACTCATCAAACCAAAAATATACAATTTAATTACGAACCTACCTTTTCTAAAAGTTGGTAAAACCGTATTCAAAAAGCTGTGTGCACTCAAAACTATGCCTGAAACAACTAAAAGTTATTTATCAGCCAACATTAATGTCTTTAGGAAAAATGACAAAACATATCATGTAGCAACAACTATCTCTAATTTATTACAAAATATCAATGTAATCGATCTACCCAGTCATACACAGCATAATTTTGATAACCCTTTATTACGATATCCTATCTTGTTCCCAGACAATGAAAGTAGAGATAGAGCTCTTTTCAGCCTAGAAGCTTTAGGGGCAACGAAAATGTATGGCAAAACACTTCCTGATATTGAAGGCATTTCTAATTATATCAAAAACAAATCACACGAATATCCTAATGCAGTTAGATTTTCCGAGACACTTCTTACACTACCTACGCATCAAGATGTAAGAATTCAAGACATATACTTAATAATGAAATTGATAAAAAAATGTAAATCTAATTTACAGGTATAGACTTTACTGTTGTTTTTCTAATGCATCAGCGATCCGTTTCAATTGACGTGAAACTTCTACTAAAGCTCGAGACGAAATTGCTCCATATGCATCTCTCATAGATAAATCAGGTTCATCATTTATGCTCTCAGGATCTTCTTCGTAAAGCCCCTCATACTCAATAGTATCGCAGGATTTATGCGTCTCATCATAAGGTTTCCATTGCAGTTCTTTAATAGCACCCTGTAACTCATCCATATTAACAATACTATTATTATCTGCAAATACACAAGTTAATGCTGTATCACAAAGGGTATTAATTAATCTAGGTATTCCACCGGTATATTTATATATTTCAGGAAAAATATCAGTTTCGAAAATTTTGTCCGTAAGCCCGGCAATTTTAAGCCTATAAGTTACATATTCTTCTGATTCTTTTAAAGTAAGTGCCCTTACATGATATCTCAGGCTAATTCTTTGTAAAAGCTGCTCCATATCATTAGCTTCTAATTTTTGATTTAGC
>Ga0316209_1001551_pt1 | contig 23080 bp, 23 predicted proteins | sample 6monopyrite_MG_FD_204945 | JGI IMG/M metagenome (GOLD analysis project Ga0316209, IMG submission 204945) | Microbial mat bacterial communities from mineral coupon in-situ incubated in ocean water Damariscotta River, Maine, United States -... | ecosystem: Environmental > Aquatic > Marine >...
TCGAGGTGTTCTACAATCGGATCCGAAGGCACTCGACAATCGGATATGTGAGTCCAGCGAAGTTCGAAGAAATGGATCAGGGAAAAGCGGCTTAACAACTTGTCCACTTTTGCGGAGCAACGTCACACGTCACTCGTAAACCAAATTGTGTCCGCAGCTGCCGGCGAAACCAGCCCCAGAACTGACACACAAGCTGCACAAAAAATCCATGACCGAACCCAATTAGAGCTCATCTTCATCCCCCTTCCGGAAAAAGCGGTCGCGGGCAACGCTGAAATATCCCAAACCAACTAACAGAACCCTTCCGCTCGCCGACGTTCGCACGCAGGCAAAACAAGCTTCCGCCACTCACTCTGGCATACTGGTCCACCGTCAGAAAACTTCTGATACGGCCATCAAAACGCACCCTAACATCCCTGCACCCTAACACGCCTAACGCAGTATTCCAGGTCCACCGAACCGAAACTTAGAAAGAACTATCCGACGTCCCACAGCGACATCAACGTCAGCCATTCGCGATCACGCAGAATGCGTAGATCCGAGACCGCCCACCATCGCCCCAAGCGCCGAATACCTAATACTTCTCAGGGATTACAGCAGGCCGGCGCTTCCGGCGGATCGATCCAGGCGTTCATATTCGGAAAGACTGCCAGGTCGGACAAATCCACGAACGTGGCGCCAGCCGCCTGCAGCCCACTAATGATCGCCGGAAGTGCCGCTTCCGTCGTCGGATGCACATCGTGCATCAGCATGATCCCGCCGCCGACTTGCTGATACCGGTAGACCGCGAACCCAACCATGTCGCTCTGATACTCAACCGGAATTCCGCCCGAGACCGCGGGGCTGCACGTCCCGCCGCCTGAGGCATAACACCAGTCCTTCGGATCGATGTTGACACCAGCCGTTGCGTGACCGCGTCTGCGCACCTGCTCCATCGTGTCGCAATTCGATGCGCCGAAGGGGAAACGGAAATACTCCGGAAAATAACACGGGTCCGCGATCGCATCGCGAATCCGCGCGTTCGCTTCATCGAGCTGATATTCGACGTCGGGAATCGTCGCGTTCGTGAGGCGCGTATGGTTGACCGTGTGGTTCGCTAATCGGAAGAGCGGATCCTGATGAATCTCGAGGGCGAGAGCTTGCTCGGCAGGCGTCACGAGCTTGCTCCCCACAACGAAGAACGTGGCGGGAATCGAGTGCGCACGGAGCGTTGCCAGGACGCCCGGTGTCGTCACCAGATTCGGACCGTCATCAAAGGTCAGCGCGACCGCCCCGCCCCACCCGGTATCCGGCGGCGGATTCATCGTGCATTGATATCCCGCGCCGGGATCGACAAAGGCCCAGTCCAGACAGATCGGGGCGCCGAAGGCCACGTCCATCCGCAGCCAGAGTTCGCCCGCGGCAACGTCGGATTCCGCATGGAACCCGAGTAGATCCAACCCGGCAGCGCCATCCCCCGCGGCATCACCCGCGATCAACGCACTCGAATCCCAATCGCGGAACACGCCCTCCCCCAGAAGTGCACGACTCATTGGCGCAGCGAACAGAAGCGCCGCCGAAAGCAGAGTTGCAACCGCGGGACCGAGAACGCGATGACCGAGTCGCGATCGAAAGCCGACCGCAGCCGCAAGAACCGCGAAGAGCCCACCGAGCGTCAGCCCCGGCACGGCCGACGACACGAGCGACACAACCGCGTCGCCCCCTCCGCCCGCGACCAACACCGCATCGCTACCCGCCATTGATGACAAAGCGACGTAGGTGCGAACGCTCGACGCCGATCCGAATGCGGCGAGCGGAAGATGCGACTCGATCAGATGAGAACCCGTCTCTCCATTGCCACCGGCCGAAACCCAGGGCGCGACGGGAAGGGACGAAACGCCGACTTCCGCACCGAACAGATCCGCGACCTCGTCGACACAGTTAGCCGTCGTCGACGATGTCACCGTCTCGGGCCCCACATCAAAAAGCGTGCGCGCCCGGAGATCGATCCCGTCGACCGGCCCGTCCGCCGTCATCACCTGGCAACCCGTTGCGACGTTCCGATCCACATCGAAGAGAACGTCGAGGGTCGCCACTTCCGCCGCGGCGGAGCCGACGAAGAACACCGACAGCGTCACGAACGCTGAAAGCGCGTAGGCAGCGAGGGTCAGCAACAGCGCAAACCCATGCACCGCCCGACCGAATGGGGGGACTCGATCCATGCCCCGATTATCGCACGATCACGGCCGACCTGCTGGAACGATCGCGATGCGCAGACCGTGCGCACCTCCCAATCCGACGCTTATCGGATCGATTCCAGTCGTGCGCGTGGGCGCAGCGATCTAGTGTCGAGCCATCCCCAAAAGACATCAGGAGTCATGATGCAAAGTTCCGAACTCACCCCCTCGAGAGAACAAGTCGAAGCCCTTCGAGACCAGGTCGGCCCCGGCCCGGTCATCATGCTGAATCTCCTGAAATGGAAAGAGCCCGACGGAGAGGCACGCTTCGCTGAGTACGGAGCGCTCTCGGGTCCACTCGTCGCCCGACAGGGAGGAGAAGTCTTCTATCTCGGCGCTGCCGGCCCGACCCTCTCGGGAGAATCTTGGGACCTCTGCGCGATGATCCGCTTCCCCGACATCGAAGCGTTCATCGGCCTCGCCGCCGACCCCGACTATCAGGCCAAGGCGCCTGCCCTTCGCGAAGCGGCGATCGAGCGCACGCTCTGGATGGTGACCCAGCCACCCGCATCCTAGAAGGCGGACGGAACTAGCTCGGTCGACATTCCACAAGCACAGAGACCGCATAACTCGCGACGACCGACCCGTCGGCCCGCACGATCTCGTTCCGGAGCGTGACGATTCCGCGATCCGGTCGGCTCTCCGACTTTCGCTTCGATTCGACGTAGCTTCTCGCGCGAATATGATCCCCCGCGAAGAGCGGGCTCTTGTTCCGAACGTCATCCCAACCGAGCGCAGAGAGAACCGCCATCGGCTCCGCGTCCGCCATCCCCTCATGTGCGAGCTGCGAACCGAGCGCGAGCACATGCACACTCGAAGCGCACAGCCTCCCGAACACGGAGTCCTTTGCCGCCGCTTCATCAGTATGAAAGGGCATCGGATCGAACTCGAGCGCGAAACGCTTGATCTCTTCGGCGGTGACGACGCGCCCCTCGCCGTGGTCACGCATCTCGTTCAGCTGAATATCCTCGAAGTACTGCATGCTCTCTTTTCTTTTCTGGGGTCGACCCGGGACTGACCGACTAACGCCCTCGAAGCCCGTCCAACCAGATCCGGAGCGGCCTGATCATCACGGTCGAGACCTTCGCGTTGCCGCCGATCTCCTCAACCCCGGTCGGCGGAAATTCCCCCGGCGACGGAGGGTAGAAAGTGCCGAAGAGCCGATCCAGGAACGGAAAGTACTGGGCGAAGTTCTGATCGCGATGACCGGGTAGGCGCGAGTGGTGGATGCGATGTACCTGCGGTCCGATGACCCAGCCACTCAGGGGGCCGAGTTCGAGCCGAATATTGGTGTGGGAGATGATCAGGAAGAAGAGCGAGAAGAAGAGCACGGAATAGCCGTGGATCGGACCGAGTCCGCCGAACACGAGGAGCGTCGGCGTCATGACGAGGATTGTCTGCACCGGCGCTTCGAGCCAATAGGTCCGGTAGCTCGACGTCGCGTTGAGCTCCGTATCCGAATGATGCAATTCGTGGATCGCCCAGAGCGGCGAGAAGTGATGTTGGGCGCGGTGATACCAATAGTAGAGGGTGTCGATCGCGAGCAGGTTGAGCGCGATCAGCCCGATCTGGATCGCGGGGGTGATCTCGAGCGCGATGACCCAGGAGGGGCGCGGGAGTGTGGGACCCCAGGCGTACCAGGCGGCGATCCCCGCAATCCCGAGCACCTTGAACACGACAAGGTGGATCAGGTTACGACCGCGACTGCGCCAGCTCTGATTCGGCTCCGCAGGAATCGACAGTTCGGCCAGCGTGAGCAACGCGATCGCGCCGAGGGCATAGAGCGTCACGCGGCCGTCATTGACCAACATCTGCTCCCATATATATGCCCAGCGCTCCATCGAGCGTTCCTCCGCGGATCGTCGGCGACCCGCCCATGACGGAGACGAGCGCCGCTTTCAAACCCCACGCACGCTACCACGATCACGACTCCCAGTACCGCAAGAGAGTGCCCGATTGAGCGGGCGGCCTGTGATAGCTTCGCGATTCTCTTTCGGAGGAATCCATCCCATGGTTCGTTGGCTCGCCCTCGTCGTCCTGGCGCTCATTCTCGTCCTCGGACTCTGGTTCACGCATGTCGGCGGCGGCGGCCTTGGCGCACACGAAGAGCCGGGCGAGGTCACGACGACGACTCGGCCCGCATCGGTCGTCGAAAGCCGAATCGCCGATGTCGCTGCGGCCGCGGACGAGATGCTGATCTCGCGCCCGAAGCAGATCCTCTTCGGCGACCTCCACGTCCACACGACCTTCTCCTTCGACGCCTTCATGCTGAGCCTTCCGCTCCAGGGCGGCGAAGGGACGCATCCGCCAGCGGACGCCTGCGACTTTGCGCGCTTCTGTTCGGCCCTCGATTTCTGGTCGATCAACGACCACGCCGAGAGCATCACCAAGCGACATTGGGATGAGACCGTCGACACGATTCGCGCCTGCAATGCCGTGGCCGGCGTTGGCAGCACCCCGGACACCGTCGCGTTCCTGGGCTGGGAATGGACCCAGGTCGGTACTCGCCCGGATAACCACTACGGCCATAAGAACATCGTCCTCCGCGACCTGGGCGACGACTCGATTCCAACGCGACCGATCGGTGCCGCCACAACCCGCGATCGCATGGTCGGCGCGAACCCCTTTGGCGGCGTCGCCTCGGGCGCCCTGCTCCATGGCGTCGGCGATGACCGATTTCACTCCCTCGCAAAATTCTTCGAAGAACGCGCCGGACTCGACGTCTGCGCCCTCGACGTTCCCGTTCGCGACTTGCCCGCAGACTGCGTCGAAATGGTCGAAACGCCTGACCTCCTCTTTGCCAAGCTCGACGATTGGGGCTTCGAGTCGATCGTGATTCCTCATGGCACGACGTGGGGCTTCTACACGCCGCCTAACTCCGACTGGGCGAAGCAGCTTCAAGGCGACCTCCACGACGAGAATCGGCAGACCCTCTTCGAGATCTACTCGGGCCACGGCAACTCGGAAGAGTGGCGCGACTTCGCTTCGGTTTCGATCGGCGAAAATGGCGAGGCGACCTGCCTCCCGCCGACGGAAACCTATACGCCGACCTGCTGGTTCGCCGGCGAGCTCATTCGCGACCGGTGTCTCGCCGAAGGCGAAAGCGAAGACGAGTGTGAGTCCCGCGCCATCGCGGCCCGCGCGCACTCCGCCAACGCTGGCCCTCAGGCGCACCTCGCGGTTCCCGGAACCCACGGCGCAGACTGGCTCGACGCGGGGCAATGCACGGACTGCGCGGAGCCCGCTTTCAACTACCGGCCCAAGGGTTCGGCACAGTACGTCACGGCCCTCTCGAATTTCGACACGAAAACCGGAGAGCCCCGCCGTTTCCGCTTCGGCTTCATGGCCTCGAGCGACAATCACTTCGGGCGCCCGGGCACAGGCTACAAAGAAACGATCCGCCCCGGCTTCACGGAATCGCGGGAGAGCATCCTTCTGAGTGACACCCCACTCGCATCGGCCCTCGCGCCTCCTGAAGAACCGGCCCTGGCAACCAGCCGAGCCTTCGACCCGGACAACACGGACCTCGCCGGCTTCGCCCTCATGGAAATGGAACGGCAAGCTTCGTTCTTCCTGACCGGCGGCCTAACAGCAGCCCACGCCGCCGGACGCGATCGCGGTGCGATCTGGGACTCCTTCAAGCGCCGCGAGGTCTATGGGACGAGTGGCCCGCGCATCCTGCTCTGGTTCGACCTCCTCAACTCGCCCACCACGCGCGGCCGACCGCTTCCGATGGGCGGCGAAACCGTGATGAACGAAAGCCCGATCTTTCAAGCCCGCGCGGTCGGCTCCTTCGAACAGGCGCCCGGCTGCCCCGACTACGCCTCGAATGCCCTCGGCGCGGACCGCCTCGAGCATGTCTGTCGCGGCGAATGTTATAATCCGAGCCCCGAACGCCGACCGATCACGCGCATCGACGTGATCCGTATCCGCCCCCAGAACAGCCCAGACGAGCCCCTCGACGCTCTGATTGAGGATCCCTGGAAAAGCTTCGAATGCGATGGCGATCCCGCCGGCTGCTCCGTGACGTTCACGGATCCGGAATACCCGCGATTCGGTCGCGACACGGCGTACTACGTCCGCGCGCACGAAGCGCCGGCACCCGGCGTCAACGCGGGCAATATCCGCTGCGAGCAGGATGCAGAAGGGAACTGCACGGGCGTGAACCTCTGCGGAACCGGCGCGCCCGGTGACCTCTGCCTGAGCGAACACGAGCCTCGCGCATGGTCTTCACCGATTTTTGTGGATTACGCGGTCAACTAAGCAGTCAAGAATGGACGCTAGTTCGTAACTCGCTCGACTCCCGACGCGTAGATTCTGAGGAACGTTTCAGACGAACCATCCAGACACACCCGCAACGAGCCAAGATGAACAAACACGCGCGCCCGCTCATCGAGAACGTCTCCGAAGCAACGGCCGCGTGCCTCGTGACGATGGTCCAGGGAAATTTGTTCGCATTGGCGGTCAGTCATTGGCTGATCGCCTCCCAGACGGGCCTCCTCGCCGGCGCCGCCACGTCCCTGGTCATCATCGCTGCGCGGATCGAGCGCCCCTGGGTCATCTCCGCAGCGCTCGGCGCAGCGACCACCGTCGTCGACTACTGGATCCACGAGGGCATGTTCGGCCCCTTCTTTCTCGAAGCGGTCGTCACAGGACTCGGAGCTGCAATTCTTTCCTTCGCCGTACAATCCTTGTTTCGTCGAAACCGATCCGAGGCCGCTGCGTAGTCTCCCCTGAACGAACTCTCAGGAGGAGCGAACGTGAGAACGGAAAAATCGGGCATCGCGATCTGGCTACTGCTCGCCGGACTGCTCTTTGCCGCAACGCAGGTCGACGCGGGAAGCGAAGGCGCTGCCCCCCCGGAACTCGGTGATGTCGCCTGGCTGCGCAGCTACGACGAGGCTGCCGCGAAGAGCGCCTCGGAGAACAAGCCGATCTTCCTGCTCTTTCAAGAAGTCCCGGGCTGTCAGACCTGCGTCAATTTCGGCGCCTCCGTCCTCTCCCATCCCCTCTTGATCGAGGCCATCGAAGACGAGTTCGTCCCCCTCGCGATCTTGAACAATAAGGGCGGCGCCGATCGCAAAACGCTTGAGCGCTTCGGCGAACCGGCCTGGAACAATCCGGTCGTGCGCTTCGTCGACGCCAAGGGGGACGACTTGGTCCCGCGCAAAGATCGAGTCTGGCAGCCCTCCGAAATCGCATCGCGCATGGTGACGTCCCTCGAAAGGGCGAATCGCCCGGTCCCGAACTATCTGGCCGAGCTGCGCGCCGAGCTCGATCCCTCCCGCATCGAAAGCGCCACCCTCGCGATGGGCTGTTATTGGAAGGGCGAAGCCTGCCTCGGCAACGTCCCCGGCCTCCTCTCAACAAAGACCGCGGACCACCAGGGCCGCGAAGTCGTCGAGGTGCGCTTCGACCCCGCACGCACAAGCTACGCCGAGCTCCTCGCCCACTCCGCGCGCAACGGCTGTGCCGACGCCGTCTTCGCCCATAACGACACCCAACTCGCCCTCGCCCGGGTCATCTACGGCAACAACGCCCACCGCGCCGTCGGCCCAAGCTCAACCGCCACCCCCCGCAACCAGAAATACCATCTGAAGCGCCAGGGTAAATTCGCCCACCTCGACCTCACCCCCGCCCAAGCCACGCGCTTGAACGCCGCCGCCTGGCAAAGCAAAGACCCAACAAAACATCTGAGCCCAAGACAACAAGCCAAGCTCAAATAAAAAACGCCCCGCTCGAAAACCGAGCAGGGCGTCCATCGTCCTACGAACCAAATTCCAACCGAAGAAGCAAAACCACCGTTTACCAATCACCCAAAGCAGCAATCCAACCCATTACCCCAGATGTCGCGCACCCTGCCCCTTCCTCTAGGTCAAAAGTCGATCACGCTCCGAATCACTTCGCCCGCCTGCATGGCGCGGAAAGCGTCGTTGACTTCTTCAAGCTTGATGCGGCGAGAGATCATGCTCTCGAGGTCGAGCTTGCCCGTCTTCCAGAGCGACAGCAATTCCGGCATGAACGTGCGGACGTTCGCCGAACCGTACATGCTGCCCTTGAGCGTCTTGTTCGCATAAAAGAGTTCGAACGCGGAGAACTGAACCATGTCTTCCATGCGGCCGACTCCGACGATGACCGCCGTACCGCCCGTGCGGGCCGCGTCGTAGGTCGCGCGGATCGTCTTCGAATTCCCGATGCATTCGAGGGCGAAGTCGAAACCACCATCGTCGCCGGTCAGTTTGGCCTTCATGTCTTCGAAGCCATCCGGCGTCGTGACCGACGTCGCACCGAAATGCTTCGCCTGCTCGAGCTTCCCTTCCATCATGTCGACCGCGAGGATCTCGGCCGCGCCCGCGATGCGCGCTCCCTGGATCGCCGAGATGCCGACACCGCCGCAACCGAAGACGACGACCGAGGAGCCGGGCGTGATGCCCGCCGTGTTGATCGAGGCGCCCACGCCCGTGGTCACACCACAGCCGATCAGAGCTGCGACATCGAGGGGCACGTCCTTGTCGATCTTGACAACGCCGGCCTCACCCACGATCAGCTCTTCGGCGAAGGTGCCGAGGCCCGTCATGCCGGGAACCGGGTTGCCGTCCATCACGAAGTGCGCCGACATCGACTGGGGACCCGTCTCGCGGCAGAGGAAGGACTGCTGTCGCAAGCACGGATTGCAGACCGAGCAGGCGGGGGTGAACGAGAGGATGACGTGATCGCCCACGCTGACGGACGTGACCGCCTCGCCGATTTCCTCGACGACGCCTGCGCCTTCATGGCCGAGCACCGCCGGCGGCGGCATGGGGATCGTGCCATTGATGACCGACAGGTCCGAGTGGCAAACGCCGCTTGAGCCAATCTTGACGCGAACGTCCTTTGGACCGACGGCGCCCAGGGTGATGTCGTCGCGGATAACGAGGTCCTCGTTCTGTCCGAGGATCAGTGCGGCCTTCATGATGACTCCTTCCGGTCGCCCGTAGTGCGGCCGGGGTGATTGTGTGTGGTGATGAGAGGGTTCGAAATCGAGGCAGAACGATAGCGCCGGCCGGAACCTAAGCGAGGGTCTCGAGCTTCTCGCCGTCGAAGAAACGACGCGGATTGTCGACTACAAGTCGGTCAATCTGATCGTCCGTGATCCCAAGATCGCGCAGTTGCGGGATGATCTTGCGATCGAAGAAGGTCGGGTCGAAGGTGTCGGGCATGTTCTCGAGCATTCCCGGCGGGAAGGGCTGCCCCTTCCAGCACCAGACCGAGTCGTGGGAAACGACCAGCCGATCCCCAGCCCCCGCCTTGATCGCCTTGGCGAGAGAAGCGACACGCTTCGCGTCGGGGAAAACGATGTCGAGTCCGAAGCGATCGAAGCCGAGATAGGAACCCGCTCGGGCGATGCGCATGTGGTAGTCGTGATCGTCGGTTCCGCAGGAGTGGCCGATGATGATGCGATGGGCGGGGACGCCGTGCTCGGTCAGAATCGCCTGCTGTTCATCGCCGATCGTGCCCTGATCCGTATGTGTCGTGATCGGCGCGCCGGTCTCGACGGAGGCCTTCGCCGCGGCGATCAGAATGCTGCGTTCGTAGTCCGTGATCTCGCCGGGGCCGCTCGCCACTTTGATGATGCCAGCTTTGATGCCCGTATCGCCGATGCCATCCGTTAGTTCGGCGACGAACATTTCGGCCATCACGTCGGACACGTCTTCGCCGAAGTTCGAGCGGAAGTGCCAGTACGGAACGCCCCCTTCGGATTGCTTGTAGAGCCCCGTCGCCAGGATGATCTGGAAGCCAGTCTGCTGCGCGACCTTGGCCGCGAGGTCTACATCGCGTCCGAGGTCACTCGGGCAGGGATCGAGCAGCGACGAGTATCCGAGATCCTTGAGTTCCTGGATCTTGTCGACGCAGATCGCGATCTCGTCTTCGGGGCGAACGCGATTCGCGTTCGTGTGACTCTCCCATCCGGGATAGCCGATCACGAGATGTTCGTGCATGAGCGTGCGGCCGAGGCCGGCGGCGGTGGTCTCGCCGCTTGCGGTGGCGATCGTCGTTTCGCTGTCTGAGGACATTGGCTTCTCCTGCTCGCAGCGGGGAGTCGCCGCGCAGGAGTCAAGCATACAGCCGGGACGCCCCGTGTCAGCGGGGTCGGTACACCGTTTCGAAGCCCGGACCGGGCGTATAGCGATAGCGCCGCAGCGTCCCGTCCGACCCAAAAAAGAGTTCGAGGTCGTGGATCGTTGCCGGCAGGTGGCGGCTCCGCGGTTCGCGCTCTCGCGCCGGCGGGTAGAACACGAGACGATCGACGAAGGTCAACGCCCGATCGAATTGCTTCGCTGCGCGTTCCCCGAACGTCGGCACATAGGGGACGGGGGTTCCGTCCGAAGCGACTTCCGGGCGCATCGGATCGTCCGCAGTCCAATGAATCTCCGCCATGACATAACGCCAGGCTGGGCCGGACCCGTGGCGCTCTTCCATCTCGCGGGGCTCGCCGAACACGGCGAGGACTTCATTGATGTCGGTCTTGCCCGTCTCGAGATAGCTCACCCATTTAGGGAAGGGGTGCCGCGGGCGGGCCTCCTCTTCGACGGGGCGAGAAGCGCAGCCCACGAGCGCTGCACACACGCCCGCTACGATCACAATTCCGATTCGCACTCGACTCGCTTGCCTCATCCCCATCTCCTTATCCTTCCGACGTTAGTCGGCGGGCGAGTCGGCTTCAGCCGACCGGCTCTCACTCGGTCCGGTTGCCGGCAACCAGACGGTCACCCGCGTTCCCGCCCGAGCCTGATTCTCAATTCGCAGTTCCCCGCCATGGCGTTCGACGATCCGAAGGCTCACGGTCAAACCGAGTCCATGCCCCGCCCCAGCGGGTCGATCCCCGAAGAACGGATCGAACACCTCATCGATCGCCGAGGACTCAATCCCCACACCGCGGTCTTCCACAATCAGTTCCAGTCCGCGCGGCGCCTTCTTGAGTCGTAGGTCGACTTCCGGGGCATCTGAAATTTCCACCGACGCATCGACGGCGTTCTGGACGAGCTGCGACACGACGTGTTCGATCTGAACCGGCGAGCATTCGATCGCGGGCAGGTCCGAGTCCGCATCGATTTTGATCACGGCACGCTCCGGAAGCCCGGGACGCACCGTCGCAATCGCACGCCCCACCAACCGAACCAGATCGACGCGCGTTCGCGGACTCGCCCCGTCCGGGTCGGCGAATTGACCGAGTCGCGCGGCCCATTCACGGATATCCCGCACGAGCCCTCGCTCATCGCTGATCCCGTGGGTCCCACCGGAGGCGCCCTGTCCGTCGAACCAACATTCGAGGTCCCCCGCCGCGGCGTGGATCTGCTGCGCGGTGAGCTGAACGTCCCGTGAAGGCAGAGCGTCCGTCTCCGTCGTCGCGCCCCGAGCATCGCCCGCGCTCCGAACAGGGCTCGGTGCCGGTTCGTTCTCAAGCTTTGCATCGGCGCGCGCCAAAGCGTCGAGCTTCGCGGCGAGCGCATCGTCGACCTGATCGAAGAGCGCGAGATGGCCGCGACGAGCGCCGGCGACCGCCTCAAGCTGGCGGCGAAGATCGTAGACACTGCCCACCGCCGGACCGAGCGCAAGGCAAAGCCCCGCCGCGATCACCCGAAGTGTGAGACCTGCCGCAAAAGCACTCCCGCCTAACAAAACCGGAAGCGCCAGAATTCCTGCGGCGACACCAAAGCCAAGCGCCAAGCCGGCTTTCGTTCCGGTTCGCGCCGTCGCCTGCCAACGCACTTCATAGCGACACGCATCGTCGCCGCGCGCAAGACAAGTCCATTCATCCACGCTCGCCGGCAACAAACCGTAGAGCCCGGGCACCGCTTCGAGCATTCCCGTCCGAAGCGCGCAAAGCGATTCCGCCACGCGATTTCCAGCGGGCGCATCCGGACACGGATCGAAGCGAAGCGACGCTTTGCGTTGCTCGATCTTCTCGACGTTCCAAGCAGAGTTCGCCGCTTCGCGGGGCAGCAAAGACTGGACGCGGCGATATGCCTTTTCCGGGGTCCCCAAGCCAAGGCCGTAGAGCTTGAGACCCGCAGCATCGGCGCTGATCAACCGATGTCCGACGGCACGCGCGAGCCCGGGATCAATTTCGCCCGCCGCAAAGAGCGCCGGGATCGCGGCCTCCTCCTCGAGCCAGGCCGCTGCCGCGGAAAGGTCCGCACCCTCTTCGCCGAGCGCGCGGGCGGCACGTTCGCGCGCAGCGGCGCGCCCCTGAACGGAGAGCCACTCAAGGAGTGTCGTTGCGATCGTCTTGTTACCGGGCCCGTCAAAGGCTCCGGTCTGCTTGCCCTGCCCCGTCATGCGTCCTCGACCTGCCGCGTCCGAATTCGGACGTACGCGTTCTAGACTCGTATCGGCAGATCACGCGCAAAATGGAGGCATCTAGGGGGTTTCCCTGAGGCTTCGGGCTAGGGGTACTGCTCGCTCCAGCCCTGAGCCTGCGTGAGCGGCACCAAGCGGATCGCGGTCACCTCGGACGGATCACGGAGGGCCATCATCAGTTCATCGCTGCGACCATATTTCTCGCGCATCAAGAAATTCACGCGATCGGCAGAACCCTCGGCAATCTCCGCTCGAAAGGACGTGCGAACGCCCTCCCGGGTAATTTGGACACGCGGCTCGGCCCGCAGCCGCGCAAGCCAGCTCGCCTCCGGACTCCCGGCACGCAGCCAATGGTCGCCATGCCCATCGACGATCCAGGCCGACGTTTGAAAGGAGACGCCGCGAGGATCGTAGGTCTCGACTTCAACCACTTCGCCCAGCAACGACGGAGGCATGCCGAAAACGGTGAGATAGGCGAGGCCTGCGACGATTCCCATCGTTCCGAGCTTCTTGAGGGCGGGGTGCATGCTCGATACCTCGAGGGTTTGCCCCCCGAAATCGGGCGGCTATCGCGTATGTCGGCGCATTGCGCGCTGGGTTTCGCGATCCCCCTCACGTCTTTTGATCGATTCGCGCTTATCGTGGCGCTGCTTCCCGCGGGCGAGCGCGAGTTCGACCTTTGCATTCCCCCGTCGGAAATACACAGTGAGCGGAACGAGGGTCAGTCCCTTCTCGGTCACCCGGCTGTTCAGGCGGTCGATTTCGTTGCGATGGAGGAGCAACTTGCGCCGGCGCTGCGGGTCTGCGGGGTTGGCGCGGGTCGCCGGCTCGTAGGGCGAGATGTGAAGCTTCTCGAGAAAGGCTTCACCGCGATAGATCGAGCCGAAGCTGTCGCCCAGATTCGCCCGGCCCTCGCGGAGGCTCTTCACCTCGGGGCCCATCAGCTGAATCCCGGCCTCGTAGGTATCGACGATCTCGTAGTCGAAGCGCGCACGGCGATTCGTCGCCACAACGAGCTTGCCGTCGGGGTCGACCGCTGCGGCCTTCTTCTTTTTCTTGCCCGACTTTGCCGATTTGGCCATGGCGGCGCAGGGTAGCCGAATGACGCTCTACCGCCCGGTCGCAGCGCAGCGAGCGCCTCTGCCCATCAGAAGGCGGGTCCTCGAGACACGCTTCTCACGAACGCGCTTCTCACGAATCAGTGCGTCTCGAGCTCGCGAATCACGTTCTCGCCGTCGACGAAGACGCGCTTCGCTTCGAACTCACGGCATTCTTCGTCCGGCACATCGGCCCAGCTCGCAATAATCACGTGATCGCCCGGCTTCATCAGATGCGCGGCCGCGCCGTTGATGCAGATCTGGCCTTCCCCGCGCTCGCCCTCGATGATGTAGGTCGTCAGGCGATTGCCGTTCGTGCAATTCCAGATGTCGACGCGCTCGTAGGCAACCATGTCGGCGGCTTCGAGCATGATCGGGTCGATCGTGACCGAGCCTTCGTATTCGATATTGGCTTCGGTGACGGTGGCTCGATGGATCTTGGACTTGAGAAGGTGGCGCATCATGATTGGGGTCTCCTGAGATTCGAAACGGGCGCACAGTCTGGCTGCGGATTCGATGCCCGATTTGTATGGGTCCAGTGAAGGCATTCAGGCCTATTAGGAATGAGGTGTGGGGCTCTCGATCAGTCGGTTGTCGATGAGTCGAACGTCGGCGCCCGCCCCATCCGGGTCGGGCGAAAATTGCAAAGCGATCGCAAGCAGAACGGGGCCATCGATCGTGTCGGAAACGAGCTCAAGACTCGCCGGGTCGCGAAGCTCCGCGTAGTCGATCCGCGCCTGGCTCGCGCGAGCGAGTGTCCCGCGAATCGCTTCAAGGATTTTTGCCGTCGAGCGCTCACCCGATTCGATCATCTCCTGGGCGAGTCCGAGACTCTCCGAAATCCGCAGCGCCTGCTTGCGCGCGACGGGGCCGAGATGAACGTTGCGACTCGATAGCGCCAGGCCATCGGATTCGCGCACGGTCTCCCCGCCAATGATCTCGATCCCAAAACCCAGGTCCTGAGTCATGCGACGAATCACGGCGAGCTGCTGATAGTCCTTCTGCCCGAAGGCCGCGACGTGCGGACGCGCGGCCAGAAAGAGCTTCGTCACGATCGTCGTCACGCCCTGAAAATGACCGGGACGATTCTGACCACAGAGCGGCTCGGAAATCCCCTCGACATCGACCCAGGTCGACGCGCCCTCCGGATACATCTCCTCAACTTGAGGCGTCCAGACGACATCGACACCTGCCGCGCGGCAAGCCTCAAGGTCGTCTTCCATCACGCGGGGGTACCCCTCAAAGTCCTTGGGGTCATTGAACTGCGTGGGATTCACGAAGATCGACACGACGACCTGATCCGCTCGGGCGCGGGTTTCCTGCACGAGCGACAGATGTCCCTCGTGCAGCGCGCCCATCGTGGGGACGAGCCCCACGCGACGTCCGGCGGCACGTTCGCCGTCAGACCAGGCCTGAAGCTCGGCTCGGGTTTCGATGACTCTCATCGGGTTCTCCTCGATTCCTAAGAATCTCGTCCGCCGGGAGGGCCAGGCGGATGGCCTAACAAAGCCACCCTGCCCGTCCGCCATTCCGTCAATTAGCGGTACGAGTGCTCCTCATCGGGGAACTTGCGATTCACCACTTCGTCGACGTAGGAACGCGCCGCCTTTGATGCCTGCGCACCGAGGTTGCCGTATTGCTTGACGAAGGAAGGCGTCCAATCGTTCAGCCCGAGCAGGTCGTGCATCACGAGGACCTGCGCATCGCAATGAACACCCGCACCGATGCCGATCGTCGGGATTGTCAGGCGCTCCGAGATCTCGCGACCGAGATCTTCCGGGATGCCTTCGAGGACGCAGGAGAATGCGCCGGCCGCTTCGACCGCGAGCGCGTCTTCGATGACCTGATGACGTCCATCATCCCCGCGGCCCTGGACGCGATAGCCGCCCATCTGGTTGACCGATTGGGGGGTGAGACCGACGTGGCCCATGACCGGAATCTGCGCGTTCACGATGCGCCGGATCGAGTCCTCGACGGCGACACCGCCTTCGAGCTTGACCGCATGCGCTCCGCCGTCCTTGATCAGCTTGATTGCGGAACGAACCGCGTCTTCCGGACCGACCTGGAATGAACCAAAGGGCATATCCGCAACGACCATCGCGCGCTGTACGCCACGACAGACCATCCGCGTGTGATAGACGACTTCGTCGAGGGTCACGGGGAGCGTTGTGTCGCAGCCCTGGACGACGTTGCCCAGGGAGTCTCCAACGAGCAGGACATCCACTCCCGCGTCATCAAAGATGCGCGCAAAAGTGAAGTCATAGGCCGTGAGCATCGTGAAGGGCTCGGCCTTGCGCTTGCGCGCGGCGAGGGATCGAGTGGTAACGCGGTGTTCTCGTGTGGCACTTGCGGTCGTGACGGTGGACATGGGGGATGTCTCCTATCTCGAGCTGTCAGTCTCTCTCGAACTCAGATTTCAAACTCAGGATTCGACTGTCGGCTCTCCCGGCGTGCCCTGGCTTCGGTTCTGCGCTCCGGATCGAGCCGGAGTCGTAGCTGGCGTCAGAAACAAAAATCGCCTCTCGGAATCATCCGGAGGCGGTCGGGAGGTCCAGTCCAGTGTCGGGCCGCACGTTGCGGGTCCGTCGTCTGGGGCACTCTTGGCTTCTTCATCGAAGAGGATCTCTCGCCTGGGCGATCGATCCAAGGACGACTAGGCCCGATTCGAGTCGTCTGCGCCGTTCAGAGCGAGACAGTCCGGTCGAGCTTTCGAAGCAAACAGTGCCGGTACCTACCCATCACCTCCGTCTCAGTCCCCAGCTTCGGGGATCCAAGCGATATCGGATGATGTTGAGGAACGCTTTCCTGTCTCATCGGGCCCCGTAATCAGGGAATCCCGGGCGGTTGACTGATGGAGCCCGCGACTTGCGGTGCCCCTCGGTTGCCATGATTTTAGGATCAACGTATTGCAGGGTCAACGCGAGGGCTCGAACCGATCGACAAATTCTCGCAATGCGGGCGCCAGAAAGCGGTCTTCCAGGAACTCTGCTCTGTACCGAGCGAGGGCCGAAGCCAGCACCTCCGCCTGGTGCTCCGTAGGGTCATCAGGTGATAAAACGACCCAAATTCGGGCACCTACGCGACAGGCCGCGCTTTCCTGAAGTCCGTTATCCGCCGCGCCTGCCTGCTTCGTGAGGACCCGAACTTCCAGTTCTGCGGCGCCGGCAAGTTCGAGGAGCCCCTCGAGCAAGTCGCGTGCATCCATCCCTGACCCACCCGAATCAACCGGCATTCTTGCCTTCATCCGCAGCGAAAGCGCGTGCCAGAGCGAGCCAGGCTTCGGGCTCGATTCGCTCCGGCCGCAGGCCCGCATCGATGCCCACGTCGGCGAGTCGGGCTTCGAGCGCCGCTCTCTGGTCCGCCTTCGCGAGCTCCGGCCAGGTGCGCTCGGCGATGCGAGACAGTCCGTTTGTCACACGCTTGCGGCGCTGGGAGAAGGCCGCCCGGGTGAGCCGCTCGACCGCTTCGAGTTCGCCTTCGGCCAGCGGACTGTTCGCGCGAGGCCAGACACGCACGAAGCTCGAATCGACCTTCGGCCGTGGGAAGAAGCGGCCCGGGGCCACGCTGGCGATCGTGTCGACATCCGCGGTCAACCGATGCAACACCGAGAAAGAGCTATAGGCCTTGTCTCCCGTCGTCGAGGTCAGCCGGTCCGCGACCTCGGTCTGAATCATCACGCTCCAGTCTTCGAGCAGATGGCGCAGGTCGAGCATGCGGCGCAGGAGCGGTGTCGCGACGGAATACGGCAGGTTCGCGATTACGCGCACGGGACCGTCCGCCTCCGCGATCCAGCTTTCCCAGTCGATCTCTCGCGCGTCGGCGTGGCGAAGCTCGACGTTCGCGGGCAGCAGCTCTTCGGCTTCGAGTGCCCGAACGAGCCCGGCGTCGATCTCGACTGACCGGACCTGCTTCGCTCGTCCGGCGATCGCGCGGGTCAGCACGCCGAGCCCGGTTCCGACTTCGATGACGAAGTCGCCCTCGCTCGCCCCGGCGCGGCGCGCCAGGTCGTCCGCCAGGTCCGCGTCGGTCAGGAAGTTCTGTCCCAGATCCCGGGACAAGTGGAGGCCGTGTCGATCGAGCAATTCGCGCAGCGCGCTCGTGTTCATGAACTCGCCGAGCTCGCGCCGGCGCTCGCGCCCGCCCGCGGGCCCACCCGCACCCCCACCAAAGACACGTCATCCCCTCGCCAGGGCGCCTCCCCGATCGGGACGCGTGAGAACGCTTCGAGGGAAAGATCGTCTCGAACCCCTCGCTCGAGCAGCCGGGTTCCCGCCGCCGCGATCATGACCGCGTTATCGGTACAAAGGTTCATCGGCGGGAAGATCGCTTCGAAACCGTCCTCAGCCCCGCGATCCCGCATGACCGTACGCAATCGCCCATTCGCTGCGACGCCGCCGACGACCGCGATCCGGTCCGCGCTTTCGGATTTCATGGCGCGCGCTGCACGGCCGACCAGGCTTTCAGCGACGGCCGCTTCAAAGGACGCCGCGAGATCCGCGCGTTCCTGTTCGGAAAGCGCGCTCAGCCCACCGCGTCGCTCAAGCTCGACGGAAACCGCGGTCTTGAGGCCGCTGTAGGAAAAGTCGAAGCCCGGGCGCTTACTCATCGGGCGCGGCAGGTCGACCGCCGTCGGATCCCCCGATTCAGCGAGCTTCGAGATCGAAGGACCGCCGGGATACGGGAGGTCGAGCAACTTGGCGACCTTGTCGAAGGCCTCCCCCGCTGCATCGTCCCGGGTCTCCCCAAGCAGCGCCGGCAGGCCTTCTTCGCCCACGCGATAGAGCGCGGTATGGCCGCCCGAAACAACGAGCCCGACATAGGGGGGCGTGAGGTCCGGCCCGGAGCGTTCTTCGGATGCAGCGCTCGCTCCCGCGACTTCCGCGGCGACGAGATGCCCCACCAGGTGATGCACCCCGACAAAGGGCAGTTCATTCGCGTAGGCGAAAGCCTTGGCGAAGGAGAGTCCGACGAGCAGCGACCCGACGAGTCCCGGGCCGGCGGTGACCGCGAGGCCATCCAGGTCCGTGGGCGCGAGCCCCGCATCGCGAAGCGCCGCTTCGACGACATGGGAGACGACGCGAACATGATCGCGGCTCGCAAGTTCTGGAACGACACCGCCATAGGGCGCGTGAACGCCCTCCTGACCATGCACGGCACTCGAAATGATCTCACGGCCGCCGCGCAAAACCGCGGCCGCCATCTCATCGCAAGAGCTCTCGATCCCGAGCACGAGCGCGTTCTCCGGGAACGCGTCGGTTCCACCCGAAGCAACTGTACCCGATGCATCGTGGGTCTTCGTCATTCGACTCGCCTAACGACTCCCCTAACAGGAGACGTCCGATCACAGAAAGGGCCCAGGGACAACCTCACGCGTTGCGGCGTTCGATCGCCTCTTGCTCGGCCTTGCAGTCAATGCAGAGTTCGGCGACCGGCCGCGCTTCGATGCGCTTGAGGGAGATCTGCTCACCGCAGCTCTCGCACTCGCCGTAGACCCCATCCTCAATCTTCTGAAGCGCCTGCTCGATCTTGCTGATCAGGCCCCGTTCGCGCTCGCGCAGACGCCCCTGGAAAGCCAGGTTCATCTCCGAGGACGCCGCGTCGATCTCATCCGGAAAATCATCCGGGTCGAGATGGATATCGCCCGAAAGCGTCTTCTGCGCGTTCCCCATCAGCTCGTCACGCTGGGCTTCGAGGACCTTCTTGAACTTCGCCATGTCACGCTTCTTCAACGCTCTGCTCCATCTTTCGTTCAATCATTTCGAGCAACCCACCCCGGGTTCCGGATCCTCGAGATCCGGGCACTGGCCTGCTCTTCATTTCGTTTTCGTCCCGCACCGCGCTACTGCGCAACTGCGTTAAGGGATGCTTTCAACCCGCTCCCAACCGCTCGAGCTGCTCCGCAGCTTCCGTGGCTCTCTTGGAATCGGGATATTCCTTCTGGACGTTCTTGAAAACCGTCCGGGCTGCTTCGTGAAATTTCGGTCCCAGCTTGAGTAGGGATTCGCCCTGCCGATACAGCGCATCCGGCGCCTTCGGACTGTCGGGATACACACTCACGACCGCGTTGAAGCGGACGACCGCGCGCTTGAATTCGTCGTTCTTGTACGTGCAGTCGGCCAACCAATACGCGGCATCGTCGGCGTAGCCGGACTTCGGGTAGGTCTGGAGAAAGCTCGTGAAGCGATCGATGCAGCCCTTGTAGTCATCTCCGCGCCAGAGTTCGAGGGCTTCCTGGTAGCCCGCCAACTCCTGGTCACGTGCGGTCTCGGGACCAGCGTCTGCAGTCGCGGCTTCGGCCGCGGCCTGCGCCTCCGCCTGATCCTGTGCCGCAGCGGCGCTCGAAGCGGCGGCGCCTTCGGCGATCACGCTGCGGGTCTGGCGAACTTCGGCCAGCGCGTCGGCGGCTTCCTTGCGCGCCAGCTCGAGCTCACCCTGCAAGTCGCGCACTTCCTCGCGCAGCGAATCGACATCCGAGGAGAGCTGCGCAATTCGAGCAAAGGGGTCCGGCGCATTGCCGTCCCGGGCATGGCTCTCGGCGACGCGCTCCTGCAATCGAAGGAAATCGCCCTGGCTCACACAGCCGGTTGCGGAGAGAAGCAGCACCGTCCCAACGGAGAGGGCGACGAGACGCAGCCGAAGTCCGCTTTTCGGCGAACCGAATGCAGCCAGATCGGCCGTGAGGCTTTTTCCGTGATCCACTGGGCCACCCGTTTCGGGGTTTCCGCTCTGACTCGGCATCGACATCCGCATCGCTTGCATCATCTCGTTTCCCCCGGACACCGGGTCTTGCAGGACCGCGTGCCCATTTCGGGGGGCGCGCATTCTAGCAGGCTCCCCAGAAAGCAACTCCCCGGATCGACGTCGATTCAACGCATCGTGCATCAAGCGAAGTCGACCTCCGGAGCCTCTCATTCCGGCTGGGGGCCCCAATCGGCCTGAATATTCTTTCCGGCGCGCGAGGTCAGCCGCTTCAGATTCTCCCCGTTCCAATCCATCACGTAAATGTCGTAGCGACCGCGTCTCGCGGAGCTGAATGCGATCTTGCGACCATCCGGGGACCAGGTCGGCGCCTCGTCGCTGCGGCGATGCTGCACGATCGGGAAGTTGATCTGGCCTGAGGGGTCGATGAGCCAGATGTCGAATTGGCCTCGGACCCGGGTCTCATAGGCGATCCAGCGCCCATCCGGGGACCAGACCGGCGAGGCGTTGTACGCACCGGTGTAGGTCAAGCGCCGGACGGCACCGCCGTCCCGATCCATGACGTAGAGCTGCGGGGCCCCGCTGCGGTCCGAGCAGAAGACGAGTTGGCGTCCGTCCGGGGACCACGAGGGAGAAATGTCGATCGACGGATGGTTTGTGAGCCGGCGGGGCTCCGAGCCTTTTCGCTTCACGCGAAAGATCTCCGCCGCCCCATCCACGCTCGAGACCATCGCCAGCTCCTCGCCACTCGGATCAAAGCGGCCACGATATTTGGGAAGCCCGGGCATCAGCGACCGCAGAATCGGTCCCGCCGTGATCTCCTTCGCTCGCGACGTGATCGAGAAGGCGGGCTGGCCGCCGTCATAATTCGAGTAGAGCACCGCGCGCCCGTCCGGGGTCCACTCGGGGAACATTTTGAGGGTCCGGCTCCCCGTGGCAGGGCGCTGATCCCGACCGTCTGCGCTCATCACGTAGATCTCGCGATCGCCCGTGCGATCCGAGACGAAGGCGATCTCCGTCGAGGCCACTCCGCGAATGCCGGTCAATGCTTCGACTGCCTCATCCGCGATGGTTCGCCCCATCGAGGCGAGCCCGTCCCGCGCGCCGACCACGTTGCCCGTCGTGAGATTCTGACAGCGCGCCACACTTACGATGCGAAGATCGGCGCGAATTTGCCCGCCTTCTCGTCGCACCTCGCCTAACAAGATCGCATCCGCTCCGCTCTGCTTGAACGAATCGCAATCGATCCCCTCTTCATCGAGCGCCGGACTATCTTCCGAGGCGAGATAGGCCGCGTGGGGCAACGGCTGAACCTCCGTCGAGAAGGCCACCGCTCGCTCGATCTCCTCTCTCAGTGTTTCGATCCGGGCATCGCCAACCGGCGGGCCCACGGAACGAAAGCGCAAGATCGCTGCGGTAAACGACTTCGAGCCACCGGGCGCGATTTCAAGCGTCGGCAGAGGCCCCTGCTCATTCGAGAGATCTTTCGCGAATGCGCCCTGACTTGCGAAAGACAGTGCGAGCGTCGCAGTGGCCACCAGACCGAGCGCGCGCATTAGGCGCCCCGCCGGCTGACCACGACCGAAGCCCCTGTCGATGTTCTTGATGCTCTCCATCGTTCCCCCCGATCGAACAGAATTGATGCGTGCCTTTCAGCGCGCCTCAGAAGTGAGATTCAGCCGACGCTTGCCCGGTTCCGGCGGCGGAGGCAAAGGCGCCGCCAATTGGATGGCCGAAGTCGCGGCCCGATCAAAATCGAGATCGCCCGAGGTCCGAATCAAACGCGCGCTGCCCCCAAGAGACCCGTCCGCACGCACATCGACCTCGACCTGCGTAACGAGCCCCCTCCCCCGATAACGCGGGATATTGACGAAGCGCTTCGAAATCTGCTGGGTCACCTGCCGGTCCCAGGCGAGCTGCTCGGGCGAGACTTCGAGGCCCTTGCTCGCGGTCCCACCGGTTTCGACGGACGTCGTCTCGGCAGCGGGTGTTGGCGCCTCGACGAGCGGCGCGCTGTCGTCGACCCCGAGTTCGTCCGCGAGTGCCGCCATCGCATCCTCGTAGCTGACCGCCTTCTCACGCCGGCGGCGTGGGGGTGGCGCGGGCTTGGGCTCGACCTTCGCAACGACTTTCGGAGGGGCCGGAGGCGGCTTGGGTGCTTCGCGAATCTTTCCCGGCGTTTCCTCGGGCAGAACCTGAACCGGAGCCGCGGCAATCGGAGGCGCAGGCGCCACGGGGGGTGGAGGCGACGGAGCCGCTTCCGGGGCGGGGGCTGGCGCCGGGGCGGACGGCGCCGGGACCGGCGCAGCGGGACGCGCGACCGGCGCCGCTGCCACCAGATCGACGGAGAGGTATTCGGGGGTCGGGGCGACGGGATTCGGGGGCGACGCCGCGAAGATCGCGAGCACGATGCCGTGAATCGCGAGCGAAACGAACATCGACGTCCGCAGTCGTCGTCGATGGTCGAGCAGATGCTCGTCATGCCATCCGACGAGATCCGCAGTCATCGAACCCGCTCCCGGATCAAGACGCTCCAAATCAATGCGCTTCCTCGGTCACGATGCCAAGGCGCGAAGCCCCAGCGCGACGCGCGGCTGCCATCGCTTCCACCACGACCCCATAGGGCGCGGCTTCATCAGCTCGAAGGAAGACCTCCTTCGACCCACGCGCATCGAAGACCGCCTCGAGCTTCGCCTGCAACTCCGCGACGGGCACAATCTTCCGCGC
>Ga0316209_1001552_pt1 | contig 23061 bp, 22 predicted proteins | sample 6monopyrite_MG_FD_204945 | JGI IMG/M metagenome (GOLD analysis project Ga0316209, IMG submission 204945) | Microbial mat bacterial communities from mineral coupon in-situ incubated in ocean water Damariscotta River, Maine, United States -... | ecosystem: Environmental > Aquatic > Marine >...
GCCAGCGACCCGACCATGTGGCGCGATGTGTTCCTCTCCAACAAAGAGGCCACGCTGGAGATCCTGGGCCGCTTCACCGAAGAGCTTTTTGCCCTGCAACGGGCGATCCGACGCGGCGATGGCGATCATCTCTTTGATTATTTCACCCATACGCGTGCGATCCGGCGTGGCATCATCGAGGCCGGACAGGATACCGCCGCCCCCGATTTCGGGCGCGGCGGCCCGCGCAAGGAGGATCCCGGGGGATGAGCCTTTGGCGCGTGGCATTCTGGATCGGGGTCTTGCTGGCAATGCCGGCCCTTGCCGATCCGCCCGCGCGGTCGATCATCCCACTGCCGCGGCCCGAGGCCAACCCGGGCTATCGTGACGTGCCGCCGATCACGGCCCCGGCGACAGCCGCCATTGCGGCCGCAGTCTCGGCGGCAATAGCGGACGGCGGGCAGGGCGAAGAGCAGAGCGAGGAGCCGCGCCGAGGGTTGTTGGCGTTGCTTGGCGGCCAGAACGGGGGCAACCAGCGGGGGCTGACAGCGGTGCGCCGTTCCTTGCGGCCCCTGTTTCGCCCTGTCATGGCGGCGAAACTGGCCAGCGCGCCCGCGCATGTGGATCCGCCCACGCAAACTGCGGCCAGTGGCGGCCTTTGTGGCGTTCCGGGCATCACCGGCGAACGACTGGCCCGCATCCCCGGCAGGCTCAATGGCTGTGGCATTGCCGAACCGGTCCGGATCCGCGCCATCAACGGCATCACGTTTTCACAGCGCCCGACCCTGAATTGCCAGGCGGCGCGCGCGCTTCGGGGCTGGCTGATCGAGGATGTCGTGCCCGAGATCGGGCGGCGCGGCGGCGGCGTGGCTTCGGTCCGGGTGCTCAGTTCCTATTCCTGCCGCACCCGCAACAACCAGCCTGGCGCGCGGCTGTCGGAACACGCCACCGGCAACGCCATCGATATTGCCGGGTTCGGTCTGGCCAATGGCCGCGAGATCACGGTGCTCAGCGATTGGGGCAGCGGGGTCGAGGGCCGCATCCTGCGCCGAATTCACGCGGCCGCCTGCGGCCGGTTCGGCACGGTTCTGGGCCCGAATGCCGACCGCTATCATCAGGATCACTTCCACGTCGATGCCGCGGCCTATCGCGGCGGGGCCTATTGCCGCTAATAGAGCGTCAGAACCGGCGCGGGGCCAAGCGGGATGGGGCCGAGATAGGCCTGCCCCTCGGCAAAGCTGAGCGTGACGTCCAGATCGCTGGGCCGGCCTGACAGGCTGGCGATCAGCGCCAGACCGTTTTCCAGCGTGGATCGCATGGCACCGGGGATGGCCCCGGCATTGACGCCCAGATCAATCATGGCCCGCCAGTTTTCGGCGCTGAGCGCCAGGTTGCCGGTTGGAATGCCCGCCGCATCGACATCAAGCGTGCCCGTCGCCTGCAAGCCCAACCCGCCCCAGCCAGCACGAAAACCGGTCAGCTCGACGCGGGTTATCTGCGGGCGGGCCACCTCTAGCGCGCCGATGTCCCATTGCCGTTCGAATTGCAGCACGGCGTCGACCGTCAGACGTTCGATGGCGTCGGGCAGATCCCGGTCCGGATCCAGCAGGCGCAGAACCTCGCCCGCCGGTGTGACGGCGCGCGCGTCAAATGCGATTTCATAGCGCGCGGCACCATCGCCCTGCTCGGCGATCGTCAGAAAGGCGGTGTCGATGGCGCTGGTCCAGCCCCAGTTGCTGGTGATGTCAAAACCTGCCAGGTCGGCTTCGGCCCGCACCAGCGAGAACCTGTCGGTCGGGCGCAGCTGCAACAGAGCCTGCATCAGATCGGCGCGGATCGTGAGGCTTTGGCGGACGGTTGTCAGCACCTGCTCGCGCGGCCAGATCGCGCGCACCGATTGCGGCTGATAGGCGGGCTGAACCAGGCGGAACGTGGGCGCGGACCAGGCCCATTGCGTAAAGGGATCGGCCAGATCGAGACCGATAAAGAGGCTGTCAAAGCGCAGCGGATAGCCGGTGGTCTCGACGCTGTCATATTCAACGACCCACCCGGCATCGGCCTGTTGCTGCAGCCAGGCCAGGCTGACGCGTTCGGCAGCCGTCGCGCCCAGATACCAGACCCCCGACCAAAGCGCGGCGGTGATGCCCACGATCCAGGCCAAGACCTTCATGCCGCGATTTCTCCTGTTCCATCCCGCTTCTGCCCTGCATATACGGGTGGCAGGGCAAGAGACCAGAGAGATACGCGAATGGATCTGTGGGTGTTCGGCTATGGGTCGTTGATATGGAACCCGGGCTTTGATGTCGTCGAGAAGCGCATCGCGCGGCTGCCGGGCTGGCATCGCTCATTCTGCATGTCGTCGATCCACCATCGCGGCACCGAGGCCGATCCCGGTCTGGTGCTGGCACTGGATGCGGCGGCGGGCGCGCATTGCGACGGGGTGGCGTTTCGCGTCGAGGCCGCGAAATCGGCGGCGACCATCGACTATCTGCGTGAGCGCGAGCTGATTTCCTCGGCCTATCTGGAGCGCGAGCTGCCGATCACGTTTCGCGACGGGGCCGTCGCCTCCGCCATCACCTACGTCATCGACCGGGCGCATGTGCAATATGTGGCCGGGATGGCGCTGGAGGAACAGGCCCGCATCATCGCCCATGCCTCTGGCGGGCGCGGGCCCAATGACGAATATCTCTACAATACCGCCGCGCATCTGGCCGAACTGGACCTTGCCGATGAGGATCTGGACTGGCTGGTGGCCCGCGTGCGTGGAATGAAGGCCGCCTGACGCCCATATCTGTTGGCAGAACCGGCCAACAGGGGTAGGGTGGCCCAAACAAACGAAGTGGCCAGACCCCCGTGACGAGCAGACCCGACGCGCCGCGATTTACCCAACCGATCCGCCAGATCGTCATCATGTTGATGATCTGTGGGCTGGTCGGGCTTGGCACCTTCTTTGTGTTTCCCTCGGTGGCACCGGTTTTCCTGGCCAATACCTTTCTGAACGGCACCATCGCGGTGGTGTTTCTGGTGGGCGTGCTGGCCTGTTTCTGGCAGCTTGCGCAGCTGTTTTCCTCGATCTCGTGGATCGAGGAAATCGCGTCGGGCAGCACCGATCATCAGGATCGCCCGCCACGTCTGTTGGCCCCGTTGGAGGGCATCCTGCGGGCGCGCGGCACCCGGTTGCAGCTGACCTCGGCCTCGTCCCGGTCGATCCTCGATTCGGTCGGTGCGCGGATGGAGGAAAGCCGCGATATTACGCGCTATATCACCAACCTGCTGATTTTCCTCGGACTTCTGGGCACGTTCTACGGGCTCGCCATTACCGTGCCGGCAGTGGTGGAAACCATCCGATCACTGAACCCGTCGGCGGATGAGGGCGGCATGGAGGTGTTCGGCCGGCTAATGGGCGGGCTTGAGGAACAGTTGGGTGGCATGGGCACGGCCTTCGCGTCCTCTCTGCTGGGCCTTGCCGGGTCGCTGGTGGTGGGGTTGCTGGAGCTTTTCGCGGGTCACGGGCAAAACCGGTTCTACCGCGAGATGGAGGAATGGCTGTCGACCATCACGCGGGTCAGTTTTTCCTCGGGCGATGGTGAGGGTGGCGGCGTTGACAGGGGCGCGATCGCGACGGTTCTGGATCATATGGTCGATCAGATCGACACGCTGCAGAGCCTGTTCACGCAGTCCGAAACCCGCCATGCCGAAACTGAGACGCGGATGTCCGATATCACCGTGGTGCTGCATGATCTGGCGGAACGTCTGGGGCCCGGTCAGGTCGCGGCGACCGAACGGTTGGCCGCGTCGCAGGAACGCATGGCCGAGGTTATGGCCGCCACCAGTGGTGAGGCCGGGATCGACGCCGAAAGCCGGATGCGTCTGCGCTCGATCGACGTGCAGCTGCTGAAGATATTCGAGGAAATCGGGGCCTCGCGCGCCGATGAGGTCGGGGCGCTGCGCGACGATCTGGGGGCGCTGACCGAGGCGCTGCGCGATCTCAACCGGGCCGCCACGCAACAAGGGCACCGCCCGCGCCGCGCGCGTCCCGCGCGGGACGAGCCGCCGCAAGAGGGCTGAGCCATGGCCTTTCACCGACGCGCGGGCAACCGATTTGCAGGCTCCATCTGGCCCGGTTTTGTCGATGCCATCACGGCGATGCTGATGGTGATGATCTTTGTGCTGACCATTTTCATGGTGGTGCAATTCGTGCTGTCGGAAACGATCAACGATCAGGATACCGAGCTGAATGCGCTGAATGACCAGCTGAACCAGTTGGCCGATGCGCTGGGGCTGGAACAATTGCGGGTCTCGGAGCTGGAACAGCGCGCGGCGACCCTGGGCACGTCGCTGGCGGTGGCGGAAGAAGAAATCATAACGCAGAACCTGCTGATTGCCGCGCTGAACGCCGAAGTCGATAGCCAAACCGCGCGGATCGTTGATTTCGAGGCGCAGATTGCGGCGTTGCTTGCGGATAATTCCGATCTCGCCGCCGATCGCGATGCCGCGCGGGCCGAAATCGCAGACCGGATTTCCGAGGCCGAGGCGCTCAACCTGGCACTGGCGGCGGCAAGGTCCGAAATCGATGCGGCAACCGAGGCGGCGCGGCTGGCCGCGGCCGAGCGTGAGGCGCTGGAGGCACTGATTGCCGATCTGCAGGGCGAGGCCGCGGAACGGTCGGCCACCTTGGCCGAAACGCTGGCCTTGCTGGAGGGCGAGCGCGACGTGACGGCGGCGCTTGAGGCCGACATTGCGGCGCTGGAGGCCGATCTCGGTGCCGAAGAGGCCGCGCGCCTGGCCGAGGCGGCGGCGGCGGCGGCTTTGCGCGACCGGCTGAGCGACGCCGAAACCCAACTGACGGCAGAGGAAGAGGCGCGGTTGGTCGAGGCGGCCACAGCCGAGGCGTTGCGCGCCCGTCTTGAAGCCGCCGATGCCGAACTGACGGCGATGTCGCTGGCGCTGGAAGAGCGCCGGCGCGAGGCCGAGGAGACGCTGACCCTGTTGGCCGCCGCCGATCTGGCGCGCGAAAACCTGGCCGCGCGGCTGGCTGCCGCCGTCGCCGCCACCGCCGAGCGGGATGGTCGTATTACATCGCTGGAGACCGAGGGCGCGGCGGTCATCTCGGATCTTGAGGCGCAACTGGCGCTGGCGCTGGCGGCGCGCGCGCAAACGCAGAGCGAGCTGGAAAACGCCGCCGCCGAGGTCGGGCGGCTTTCGGTTCTGGAGGAGCAATTGGCACTGGCGCTGGCGGCGCGGGCCCGGGATGCCGATGCCATGGCGGCAACGCGTGAGGCGCTAAGGCTGGCCGAAGCCCAGGCCGATGCGCGGGCCGGCGATCTGTCGGCGCTGGAGGAGGAATTGGCACTGGCACTGGCGCGTCTGGCAAGCCAGGCCGGCGAAAGCGACGCCCGCATCGCGGCGTTGCAGGGCGATCTGGCCGAGGCCCGGGCAGGGGCTGCGGCTTCGGCCGCCGAATTGGCCGCGACCGAAGCCACGCTGACCGCGATTGAGGCTGAACTGGCCCAGGCGCTGGCCGCCGCCGTCGACAACACCGATCTGGTCAGCGATCTGCAAGACCGGTTGGGCATCGCACAGGCCCAAGCCGCCGCTGCCATCGAGGGCGTGGCGGCGGGGCGCAGCGCGTTGAGCCGGCTAGAGGCGGAGCTGGCCCAGGCATTGCTGGATCTGGAGCGCGCCGAGGCCGATGCCGCCGCCCGCATTGCCGAACTTGAAGGCGACCTGGCCGCGTCCGAGGCGGCGCGCCGGATCTCCGGTGCCGATGCCGCCACCGCGCTGTCGGATCTGGAGGCAGCACTGGCGGAAGCGTTGACGGCGCAAATGCTGGCCGAGGCAGATGCCTCGCGGTTGACCGAGGCAGAACAGCGCGCGGCCCTTCTGGCGCAGGCCAATCTGGAGCTTGATGCGAATGCCGAGGCCGCCTCGGCCGAGAGCCAGCGCCAGATTGCGGCGCTGAACGAACAGGTGGCCGCCCTGCGCACCCAGTTGGGGCAGTTGCAGGCGCTTCTGGATGATGCCCGCGACCGCGATGCTGCCGCCGAGGTGCAGGTCGAAACCCTTGGCGCGGATCTGAACGCCGCATTGGCCCGATTGGCCGCCGAATCCGCCGCCCGTGCGGCAGCCGAGGCCGAGGCCGCGGCGCTGAGCCAGGCCGAGGTCGAGCGTTTGGCCGCCGAGGCGCAGGAGCTGTCGCGCTATCGTTCTGAGTTCTTTGGTCGTCTGCGCGAGTTGCTGGAGGGCCGCGAAGGCGTGCGGATCGACGGCGACCGGTTTGTTTTTTCATCCGAAGTTCTGTTCGATACCGGCTCGGCCGAGCTGGCCGATGAGGGGTTGGCGCAGATTGCCAATGTGGCAGGGCTGTTGCTGGAGATTTCTGATGAGATCCCCGACGAGATCGACTGGATCATCCGGGTCGATGGTCATACCGATAATGTGGCCATCCGCCCCGGTGGCACCTATGCCAATAACTGGGAGCTGAGCCAGGCGCGTGCGCTGTCGGTGGTGCTCTATATGACCGAGGAACTGGGCATCCCGCCCTTCCGGCTGGCGGCCACAGGCTTTGGCGAATACCGCCCGCTGAACCCGGCCAATACGCCTGAGGCGCGGGCGCAGAACCGGCGCATCGAGCTGAAACTAACGGAACGTTAAGGGGCGGTGACGGTCAACCTGGTGGTGACCCGGTCCACTTCGCGCCCGTCGCGGTTCAGGCGAACCTCGCCCTGATAAAGGCCCGGAGGCCAGCCACCGGCGCGCGCGCGCAGGCCGGTGCCGCGAAACAACTGTGCCTGGCGGCGGTCGAGGGGCACGGTCACGTCATGCATGAGGCTGCCATCGGGCTGCCGGATGCTGAGCCGCAGCTCATCACCCGCGCGGGCCCCGAAGAGATAGGCCCAGATCACCAAGGCCGCGGCATCTGCGGGTAAGGTCTCGGACCCGGCCTGACCGGCCTGAATGGTCTCGAACTCGGGCATATCGGGCGCAAATCCCGCCCTCAGGATGCCGCCGGGCTGATAGGCGAGATCGCCGCGCCATAAGGGCCCATCGCCGGGGTCGCCGCACCCGGCCCCGGGCGCGAAGGGATCGACCGGATCACCATCGTTGCGCACCGACAGGTGCAAATGCGGAAATTCGGAATTGCCGGAATAGCCGACCAGACCGAGCGGGGTTCCGGCCTCGATCACCTGGCCTTGCGTGACGGTGATGGATCCCAGCAGCATATGGCAATATTGCGTCTGCCAGCCATCGCCATGGTCGATCAGGACGCCATTGCCGCATTCCTGACCCTCGACCATTCCGGCCCGGCCGGTATCGGGGACGGAATTGCGCAGGCCGGTCACGATGCCGGGGGCGGCGGCCATCACCCGGACACCGGCATCCATCGCGGCGAAATCGGGCAGGCGGATATCGGTGCCGCTATGGCCGTCATAGGTAAGCGGCCCGCAGGTATAATCCCGCGCGCCGGGGCCGGGATCGCGGTCCATATATCGCTGCACGACGCAATCTTGCCCCAGGGTGCAATCCAGCGGAAATTCCAGCACCGGTGGATTGGCCAGCGCCGGGGCCACGAAAAAGGCGGCCCCCGAAAGAGCCGCCAATATCGTGTCGTGCCGGGTCACTCTGCGGTTAGAAGCGGCGGCTTCTTTGAAGAGATGCGGCGCGTGCCGGGCTCCTCGATCCTGAGATCGAGTGCCCCATCCTTGACGCCGACCTGCACATTGCCGCCTTTGGCGAGCTTGCCGAACAAAAGCTCTTCGGCGAGCGGCTTCTTGATGTGTTCCTGAATGACGCGGCCAAGGGGGCGAGCCCCCATCTTGTCGTCATAGCCCTTGTCGGCCAGCCATTCGGCCGCCGGGTTGGTAAGCTCAATGGTGACGTTGCGGTCCATCAGCTGTGCTTCGAGTTGCAGCACAAATTTTTCGACCACCTGCAGGATCACCTCCTTGGGTAGCGGTGCAAAGCTGATCACCGCGTCCAGACGGTTGCGGAATTCAGGCGTGAAGGTGCGCTCGATGGCGGCGGTATCTTCGCCTTCACGGCGGTCGCGGCCAAAGCCGATGGCCGATTTCGCCAGTTCCGAGGCCCCGGCATTCGAGGTCATGATCAGAACCACGTTGCGGAAATCGACCGAGCGGCCATTGTGATCGGTCAGGGTGCCGTGATCCATCACCTGCAACAGGATGTTGAACACGTCCGGGTGCGCCTTCTCGATTTCATCGAGCAGCAGCACGCAATGCGGATGCTGGTCGATCCCGTCGGTCAGCTGCCCGCCCTGATCGAACCCGACATAGCCCGGGGGGGCGCCGATCAGGCGGCTGACGGCGTGTTTCTCCATGTATTCCGACATGTCGAACCGCAGCAATTCCACGCCCAGAACATCGGCCAGCTGTTTGGCGACCTCGGTCTTGCCGACGCCGGTGGGGCCCGCAAAAAGATAGTTGCCGATGGGCTTTTCGGGTTCGCGCAGACCGGCGCGAGCCAGCTTGATGGAGCTTGACAGCGCTTCGATCGCCTTGTCCTGGCCAAAGACCACGCGTTTCAGCGAGACCTCCAGATCCTTCAGCACCACGGCGTCGTCCTTGGAGACGTTTTTCGGCGGGATGCGGGCGATCTTGGCGACCACGGCCTCGATTTCTTTCACGCCGATGGATTTGCGGCGCTTGGCGGCGGCCACCAAATGTTGCGCGGCCCCGGCTTCGTCGATCACGTCGATGGCCTTGTCGGGCAGCTTGCGGTCATTGATATAGCGGGCCGAAAGCTCCACCGCCGTTTTGATCGCGTCGGCGGTATATTTGACGTTGTGATGCTCTTCGAAATAGGGCTTCAGCCCTTTCAGGATCTTGATGCTGTCATCGACCGACGGCTCGTTCACATCGATCTTCTGAAACCGGCGGCTGAGCGCACGGTCTTTTTCGAAATGCTGGCGAAACTCCTTATAGGTGGTCGATCCCATGCAGCGCAGCTTGCCGCCCTGCAACGCGGGTTTCAGAAGGTTGGAGGCATCCATTGCGCCGCCGGATGTGGCACCGGCCCCGATGACGGTGTGGATCTCATCGATGAACAGCACGGCGTCTGGGTGATCCTCCAGTTCCGTCACCACGGCCTTGAGCCGCTCCTCGAAATCGCCGCGATAACGCGTGCCAGCCAACAGCGCGCCCATGTCGAGCGAATAGATCGTGGCCCCCGACAGCACTTCGGGCGTTTCGCCGCCAACGATCTTGCGCGCCAGGCCTTCGGCAATGGCGGTTTTGCCGACGCCGGGATCGCCCACCAAAAGCGGGTTGTTCTTGCGCCGCCGGCAGAGCACCTGAATGCAGCGTTCAACCTCCTGATCGCGCCCGATCAGCGGATCGACATCGCCCTTCTGCGCCTTGGCGTTCAGATCGACGCAATATTTGGCCAGCGCGCTTTCCTTGGCCTCGACCTCGGGGGCGGCATCGCCGCGAATGGCGTCCTCTTCCATGTCGCTGGCCCCGGTCACCGGGCGCGCTTCGCCAAAGGAGGGGTCCTTGGCCACGCCATGGGCGATGAAATTGACCGCGTCATAGCGGGTCATGTCCTGTTCCTGCAGGAAAAAGGCGGCGTTCGATTCGCGTTCGGCAAAGATCGCCACCAGCACATTGGCCCCGGTCACCTCGGTCCGGCCCGAGCTTTGCACATGGATCGCGGCGCGCTGAATGACTCGCTGGAAGGCGGCGGTCGGCACCGCCTCGGAGCCTTCGACATCGGTTTCCAGCGTCGACAGATCCTCGTCGATGAACCCCACCAGGCTATCGCGCAGCAGGTCGATATCGACCCCGCAGGCCTGCATGACCTTCAGAGCGTCCGGCTCGTCCAGCAGGGCGAGCAACAGGTGTTCCAGGGTGGCAAGTTCATGGCGGCGCGCATTTGCCTGCGCCAATGCCGCGTGAATGGCCTGCTCAAGAGTGTTTGAAAACGACGGCACTGCCAGTGCTCCTTTCGTTGAGCCGGGTCGGCGGGGAGGGGGCGCGCCTGACCGACTGTGGCCTCATATCATTAAGGTTCGGTTTTCTTCGCCTCAGTTCAAGGCATTTCTGATCAAATCTTGCGTTACGCGGCATCAATTTTCGATTTGTGAAGAATTTGAGCAGCACTTGCGGGGCATTCCGGCAACGGCGTCAGAATTTATCCTTGCGCGCCCTAATTTCGGCAAAAATGTCAGGTTCGGAGGCATCGGCCATGCCGAGCCCGGTTTTGATTGCGGTTACATGGCTGCGCAGAAACGGGTTTGTGGCCAGTTCTTCGCGCAATGTCGACGGCACGGTCGGGCGGTTTGCTCGGGTTGCGGCGGCGACGGCTTCACTGCGCAAGATAAGATCGGGATTGCCGGGTTCAATGGTCATCGCGAATTTCGCATTGGCGGCGGTATATTCATGGCCCGAGCACACCAGAGTATCCGGCGGCAGCGCGGCCAGCCGGGCGAGGCTGTCAAACATCTGGGCGGGCGTGCCCTCGAACAGCCGCCCGCAGCCAAGCGCCATCAGGCTGTCGGCGGTGAAAACGGCATTCGAGGCGGGGAAGTGAAAGGCGACATGACCGATTGTGTGGCCCGAAACATCCATCATGGTGCCGGTCTCGGTGCCGATGGTCACCGGATCGCCGGGGGTCTGGGCATGGGTCAGGGGCGGCAGGCGCGCGGCGTCGTTGGCATTGCCCCAGGTCGCGGCCCCGGTCACCGCGACCAGATCGGCCACGCCCTCGATATGATCCCAGTGGTGATGCGTGATCAGGATATCGGTCAGGGTCCAGCCGCGGGCCGTCAGTTCGGCCTGAATGGGCGCGGCCTCGGGCGCATCGACCAGCGCCGTGGCCCCGGTGCCCGCATCGTGGAGCAAAAAGGCGTAGTTGTCCGACAGGCAGGGGACGGTCACAATCTCAAGGGGCATGGATTTATCCTTTCGGCGTGCTTAGCTTGACCGGAACCGTCGCCCAAAGCGGAAAGCGTTGCAATGCATCTCGACGTACTGGACCTGCGCCAGTTCTACTACCGGACCCGGCTGGGCCGTATCGCGCAGAAATCCGTGCGCGATCAGGTCGTGGCGATGTGGCCCGATGCGCGCGGCGAGGTGGTGGTGGGGTTTGGATTTGCCGCGCCATTGATGCGGCCCTATCTGGGGCAGGCATCGCGGGTGCTGGCCCTGATGCCGGGGGCGCAGGGGGTGATGCCCTGGCCGCCGGGCGGGGCCAATGTCTCGGTTCTGTGCCGTGAAACCAAATGGCCCTTGCCGGCGGCGATGGCCGATAAGCTGATCTGCCTGCACGGGCTGGAAACCTCGCAACGCCCGTCTGCCGTGCTGGAGGAATGTTACCGGGTGCTGGCCCCGGGGGGCAGCGCGCTGTTTATCGTGCCGAACCGGGGCGGGCTCTGGGCCCGGCGCGACGGCACGCCCTTTGGCTTTGGCAGGCCCTATACGCTCGGTCAGCTTGAGGCGCAGCTGCGTGGGGCGGGGTTTGAACCCGAGCGCCATCGCGCCGCCCTCTTTGCGCCGCCAAGCCAGGGGCGGTTCTGGCTGAAGAGCGCCGATATGGTGGAGCGCATGGGCCAGAAGATGTCGAGCTACTATGCGGGCGGGGTGATCCTGCTGGAGGCCAGCAAGCAAAGCTATGCCCCCACGCGGCCGGGCCTGGCCGAGCGGGTGCGCCGCCCCTTGCGCATTCTGGACGCCGCCCCGCGCCCGGTGAGCCGTAATCGGGAGTGAATTCGGCATACATTTGTGTGCTGTGGTATGCAAAGCGTCACCGACTCGAGATTCGCCCACGGAAATCCGCCCGATTTTTGTCAGCTTCAAAGCGTCGCAGGATGGCCGATATGCGCCAAGCCCCTTAAAAACCTGGCCAGGTGCCCGGAAATCGGATGTCCCGTTTATGTTGCAGGCCAAGGGCACCTCTGCTACATCCTGCGCGATTTCTATGGGCGGGGGGACAGGTTCCGCTCTCAACGACAAATCCGCCGGGCATGTTTCGCACATGAACCCGGCCTCAATATCGGAAGGGTGGACGTGTCCGAACCAGCTTCGATTTCATCTGGCATTGCCGCGCGCTATGCCACGGCGGTGTTTGACCTCGCGCAGGAGGAAAACGCCCTGCCCGCGCTTGAGGCCGATCTTGGCACGCTGGAAGCGGCCATCGCCGACAGCGCCGATTTGGGCGATCTGTTGACTTCGCCGATCTATTCCCGCGCCGAGATGCAGGCCGGTATCAGCGCCGTGGGCACGGCGATGGGCCTGGGGCCGATCCTGGGCAATACGCTGAAACTGATGGCCGCCAAGCGCCGCCTTTTCGTGGTGCCCGCGCTGGCCGCCACGCTGCGCGATCTGATTGCCGAGCATAAGGGCGAGGTTGTCGCCGATGTGACCTCGGCCAAGGCCCTGACGAAAACCCAATCCGACAAGCTGGCGAAATCGCTGGCGGCCGCGATTGGCAAGGATGTGAAACTGAATGCGACCGTCGATGAGGACATCATTGGCGGTCTTGTCGTTAAAGTGGGCTCGAAGATGATCGACACGTCGATCCGCTCCAAGCTCAACTCTCTCCAGAACACCATGAAAGAGGTCGGATAAATGAGTATCCAAGCAGCCGAGATCTCTGCGATCCTGAAAGAGCAGATCAAAAGCTTTGGTCAGGACGCGGAAGTTGCCGAAGTGGGCCGTGTGCTGAGCGTGGGCGACGGGATTGCCCGCGTTTACGGTCTGGACAACTGCCAGGCCGGTGAGATGGTCGAATTTCCGGGCGGCATCATGGGCATGGCCCTGAACCTGGAAAGCGACAATGTCGGCGTCGTGATCTTCGGGTCCGACCGCGACATCAAGGAAGGCGATACCGTCAAGCGCACCAACTCCATCGTGGACGTGCCCGCGGGCAATGGCCTGCTGGGGCGCGTTGTCGACGGTCTGGGCAACCCGATTGACGGCAAGGGCCCGATCGACGCCTCTGAACGCCGCGTGGCCGATGTGAAGGCCCCCGGCATCATCCCGCGTAAATCGGTGCATGAGCCGATGGCCACCGGCCTGAAATCGGTCGATGCCATGATCCCGATCGGTCGCGGCCAGCGCGAGCTGATCATTGGCGACCGCCAGACCGGCAAGACCGCCGTGGCGCTGGACACCATCCTGAACCAGAAGAGCTATAACGAGGCCGCCGGCGATGACGAGAGCAAGAAGCTCTATTGCATCTACGTGGCGATCGGTCAGAAGCGCTCCACCGTGGCGCAGCTGGTCAAGAAGCTGGAAGAAAGCGGCGCGATCGACTATTCGGTCGTTGTTGCCGCCACCGCCTCGGACCCCGCGCCGATGCAGTTCCTGGCCCCCTATGCCGCAACCGCGATGGCCGAGTTCTTCCGCGACAATGGCCGTCACGCGCTGATCATCTATGATGACCTGTCGAAACAGGCCGTGTCCTATCGTCAGATGTCGCTGCTGCTGCGCCGTCCGCCGGGACGTGAAGCCTATCCGGGCGACGTGTTCTACCTGCACTCGCGCCTGCTGGAACGTTCCGCCAAGCTGAACGAGGATCACGGGGCCGGGTCGCTGACCGCGCTGCCGATCATCGAAACCCAGGGCGGCGACGTGTCGGCCTTTATCCCGACCAACGTGATCTCGATCACCGACGGCCAGATCTTCCTGGAAACGGAACTGTTCTACCAGGGCATCCGCCCCGCCGTGAACACCGGTCTGTCGGTCAGCCGCGTTGGCTCCTCGGCCCAGACCAAGGCGATGTCCTCGGTTGCCGGTCCGGTCAAGCTGAGCCTGGCGCAGTACCGCGAAATGGCGGCCTTTGCGCAGTTCGGGTCCGATCTGGATGCTGCGACGCAACGTCTGCTTGGCCGTGGCGCGCGCCTGACCGAGCTGATGAAGCAGGCCCAGTATTCGCCGCTGACCAACGCCGAGATCGTCTGCACCATCTATGCCGGCACCAACGGCTACCTCGACAATATCGACGTCAAGGATGTGGGTCGTTTCGAGGCCGGTCTCTTGGCGCATCTGCGCGGCAAGAACCAGGATCTGCTGGATGACATCACCAACAATGACCGCAAGGTCAAAGGTGAGCTTGAGGACAAGGTCAAGGCAGCCCTCGACGATTTCGCCGCCGATTTCGCATAAGGAGGCCTGGCAATGCCAAACCTCAAGGACCTGAAAAACCGGATCTCGTCGGTCAAATCGACCCGCAAGATCACCAAGGCGATGCAAATGGTCGCTGCCGCGAAACTGCGCCGGGCGCAGGAAGCGGCAGAGGCCGGGCGCCCCTATGCGGAGCGTATGCAGGCCGTGATGGGCGGATTGGCGGCCTCGGTCGGCAATTCCGACGACGCACCGCGCCTGCTGGCGGGCTCGGGCGGGGATCAGACGCATCTTCTGGTGGTGATGACCTCCGAACGCGGCCTTTGCGGCGGCTTCAATTCGTCGATCGTGCGCATGGTGCGGGGCCGCATCGAAGCGTTGCAGGGCAAGGGCAAGACCGTGAAACTGCTGACCGTCGGCAAGAAGGGCCGCGAACAGCTGAAGCGGGACTATGGCGACCTGATGGTGGCCCATGTCGACCTGACCGAGGTCAAGCGCATCGGCTACGCCAATGCCGCCGAGATCGCGGGCGATATCCTGAAGCGTTTTGACGCCGATGAATTCGACGTGGCGACGATCTTCTTCAGCCGTTTCCAGTCGGTGATCAGTCAGACCCCGACGGCGACCCAGATCATCCCGGCCACGTTCGAAGAAAACGCAGACGCGGCCAGCACGCTTTACGATTACGAACCCTCGGAAGAGGCCATATTGGAGGACCTGCTGCCGCGTGGCGTGGCAACGCAGATCTTCTCGGCGCTTCTGGAAAATGGCGCGTCCGAACAGGGCGCACGAATGTCGGCGATGGACAATGCCACACGCAATGCGGGCGAAATGATCGACAAACTGACGATCCAGTTCAACCGCTCGCGTCAGGCTGTCATCACCAACGAGCTGATCGAAATTATCTCGGGCGCTGAAGCGCTCTAAGAACCGGAGACTTTACGACATGGCAAATGCAGTCGGAAAAATCACGCAGGTCATCGGCGCTGTCGTTGACGTGCAGTTTGAGGATAGCCTGCCGGAGATCCTGAATGCGCTGATCACTGAGAATCATGGCAAGACGCTGGTTCTGGAAGTGGCGCAGCACCTGGGCGAAAACACGGTCCGCACCATCGCGATGGATGCCACCGAAGGTCTGGTGCGCGGTGCCTCCGTCACCGACCAGGGCGCGCCGATCTCGGTGCCCGTGGGCAACGCGACGCTTGGCCGTATCCTCAACGTGGTCGGCGAGCCCGTCGATGAAAAAGGCGATGTCGGCGCGACCGACCGCCGCCCGATCCACGGCGACGCTCCGGCCTTTGCCGAGCAATCCACCGAAACCGAGATCCTGACCACGGGCATCAAGGTCATCGACCTGCTGGCCCCCTATACCAAGGGCGGCAAGATCGGCCTCTTTGGCGGTGCCGGCGTGGGCAAGACGGTTCTGATCATGGAGCTGATCAACAACATCGCCAAGGTGCACTCGGGCGTGTCGGTGTTCGCCGGTGTCGGTGAACGGACCCGTGAGGGCAACGACCTCTATCACGAGATGATCGAATCCGGCGTGATCGTGCCTGACAATCTGCCCGAGTCGAAAATCGCGCTGGTCTATGGCCAGATGAACGAGCCTCCGGGCGCGCGTATGCGGGTTGCCCTGTCGGGCCTGACGCTGGCCGAACAGTTCCGCGACGATACCGGCTCGGACGTTCTGTTCTTCGTCGACAACATCTTCCGCTTCACCCAGGCCGGGTCCGAAGTGTCCGCGCTTCTGGGCCGGATCCCTTCCGCCGTGGGCTATCAGCCGACGCTGGCCACCGATATGGGTGCCATGCAGGAGCGGATCTCCTCGACCAAATCGGGCTCGATCACATCCGTTCAGGCCGTCTACGTGCCTGCCGATGACTTGACCGACCCGGCACCGGCCACCTCGTTTGCGCACCTTGACGCCACCACCGTTCTGGATCGTGCGATCTCGGAAAAAGGCATCTACCCGGCCGTGGATCCGCTTGGCTCCACCTCGCGTCTGCTGGATCCGCTGATCATCGGTGAAGAGCATTACAAAGTGGCCACCGACGTGCAGCAGGTGCTTCAGCGCTACAAATCGCTGCAGGACATCATCGCTATCCTCGGCATGGACGAACTGAGCGAAGACGACAAACTGGCCGTGACCCGCGCCCGCAAGATCGAGCGTTTCCTGAGCCAGCCTTTCGACGTCGCCAAGGTCTTTACCGGATCCGACGGTGTGCAGGTGCCGCTGGAGGAAACCATCGCATCGTTCAAGGCCGTGGTTGCCGGCGAATATGACCACCTGCCCGAGGCGGCCTTCTACATGGTTGGCGGCATCGACGAAGTGATCGCAAAAGCCGAACGTCTGGCCGCAGAAGCCGCCTGAGGAGGATCCGATGGCCGATACCATGCAGTTTGACCTCGTGTCGCCGGAAAAGCGGCTGGCGTCTTTCACCGCCACCGCGGTGCAGATACCGGGGGCCGATGGCGACATGACGGCAATGCCGGGCCACAGCCCCGTCATTGCAACCCTGCGCCCCGGCGTGGTCCGGGTGCAGTCGGCCGAGGGCGACAAATCCTATGTCGTCACCGCCGGATTTGTCGAGATCACCGATGCCTCGGTCTCGGTGATTGCCGAACGCGCCCATGCCGGTGACGAAGTGACCCGGGAGGATCTGACCTCGGTGTTGGAGGAGGCCCGCGCCACCTCTGACAAGGCCGAGGCGGAGCATAAGGATGTCGCCGAAAAATTCGTCGCCGACCTGGTTCAGCTGATGCAGGACATGGAATAGGCCGATCCCGGCCCGTTCTGACAAGGATTGCACCCCGCCGGATCTTTCGGCGGGGTGATTTCGTCTGTAACGTGGCAGAATATTTTATCTGTTGCAGCCGCGCTTATTTCGCAGATTATGATTTGAACAAATGTGATGATTGAATGAAACGCTTAAGAAACAACCTGATCGGCATCGCCCAGGGCAGCGAGGTGATGTTCGAGGATTTTGACACCGGTGGCGATATGTGGACCGGCACCGGCCCGCGTGAGGCCTGGCATCAGGTGCGGTTTTCCGACAAATACCGCGCGCCACCGATGGTGCATGTGGCGCTGTCGATGTGGGACATGGATATCAGCACCAACCACCGCGTCGATCTGCGCGCCCAGAACGTGCGCCGCGATGGGTTTGAACTGGTGTTTCGGACCTGGGAAGACAGCAAAATCGCCCGCGTTCGCGCCGATTGGATGGCCATCGGAGAGCTCCTGCACGAGGATGACTGGGATCTCTACTGAGGGCCGTGGCCGATGAGGCGGGGATCGTCAGGTCCTGGGCAGTCTCTCTTGCGGCGTGTCGCGCTCCGGCACCGTCAGGGCGCGCGCTCTGCCCCGTTTGACGTGGCATTTTCGACGCGCGCGCGAACCGGTTCTCGGTTCAGCGCAACAAGCTCTGACGCGTTCCGGCAGATCATTTCAAGCGGTGTTCACTGCGCCGCTCCTGTTCAGAGCGACCTCAGGCCGGGCGTAGATCCAGGATCTTGCGCGCCTGTTGCCAGCTGGCGACCGGGCGCTCGTACCGCTCACAGATCTCGACCGCGCGCGCCACCAGCGCCGCGTTTGACGGGGCCAGCGTGTCACGGTCGAGCCGCACGTTATCCTCCAGCCCGGTGCGGGTATGCCCGCCTGCCGCGATGGCCCATTCATTGACCTCGATCTGATGCCGGCCAATGCCCGCCGCGCACCATTCCGCATCCGGGGCCAGTCGCGCCATGGTGCGTACGTAATAATCGAACACGTCGCGATCGACCGGCATCGCGTTCTTCACCCCCATGACGAACTGCACATAGAGCTTTTTCGGCAGCCGCCCGTCGCGATGCATGGCGATGGCCTGGTGAATATGGCTGAGATCGAAGGCCTCGATCTCGGGCGTCACATCGTATGTGCGCATCTCACCGGCCAGCCAATCGACCAGATCGGGCGGGTTCTCATAGACGCGGGTGGGAAAGTTGTTCGACCCCACCGCCAGCGAGGCCATGTCGGGGCAAAGCGGCAACATACCGCCGCGCTCAGGGCCCGCCCCCGACCGGCCGCCGGTTGAAAACTGGATGATCATGCCGGGGCAGTGTTGCTTCAGCCCCTCCATCAGCAGCCCGAATTTCTCGGGGTCGCTGGTGGTGGTTTCATCGTCGTTGCGCACATGGGCATGGGCAATGGTGGCCCCGGCCTCAAAGGCCTCCTGCGTGCTTTCGATCTGTTCGGCCACGGTGACGGGCAGCGCCGGATTGGCCGCCTTGGTCGGCACGGATCCGGTGATTGCCACACAGATGATGCAGGGTTTGGTCATGGCGGGGCCTCTAGATATCGAAGAATACCGTTTCATCCGGCCCCTGCACGCGGATGTCAAACCGATAGACGGCCTGGCCGTCGCGTTCTTCGCGCCGGGCGATCAATGTGTCACGGCGGCGTTCCCATTCAATGAGCCCAATCACCGGATCTTCGGCATTCGCCGCCGCCTCATCCGAGAAATAGATCCGCGTGTTCAGCCCCAGATTGATGCCGCGCGCCACGATCCACAGGTTGATATGCGGGGCCATCGGCTGCCCGTTGCGTCCCATGACGCGGCCCGGCTTGATGGTGTCGAAGCCCCATTCGCCGGTGTCGAAATCGGTGATCACGCGGCCCCAGCCGCGAAAACCATCCTCGGCCTCGCCACCCTCGGGATGGGCATAGATGCCCTCAGCATTGGCCTGCCAGACCTCCAGCAGCACATCCTTTATGGGCGACCCGGTGCCGTCGATCACCACGCCTTCCACCCGGATGCGTTCGCCTGCCGCATTGGGGCCCGCGATGTCCCAGCCCAGTTCGCGTTCGTAGATGTCAAACCCCGCGGCACCGGGGGCCAGGCCGATATGGACATAAGGCCCGGCGGTCTGCGAGGGCGTTTCCTTCAGATAATCCACTGGCATCAGTTCCCCTCCAGCCGGTTTTCAAACAGCGTCGAGCGTCGCCCGCGCAGCACGATGTCGAACCTGTAGGCGATGGCATCGAGCGGAATGGTCGCGTTCATGTCGAGCCGCGCCACCAGCATGTCGATGGCCGCCGGATCGGGAATGGTGTTGACGATGGGGCATGTGGCAATCAGCGGGTCGCCCTCGAAATACAGCTGGGTGATCAGGCGCTGCGCAAAGCCCGACCCAAAGACCGAGACATGGATATGGGCCGGGCGCCAGTCATTGACCCAGTTGCGCCACGGATAGGCCCCCGGCTTGACGGTGCGGAAATGATAATAACCCTCCGCATCGGTCAGAACCCGCCCGCAGCCGCCGAAATTCGGATCGATGGGGGCCAGATAGGTGTCCTTCTTGTGGCGATAGCGCCCGCCGGCATTGGCCTGCCAGATCTCGACCAGCGTCTCGGGCACGGGCCGGCGGTTTTCATCCAGCACCCGGCCATGCACGATGATGCGTTCCCCGATCGGGCTTTCGCCGGGCTGTGCGAAATTCAGGATCAGGTCGTTGTCGATCGGGTCGATATCGGAGTGACCAAAGACCGGGCCGGTGATTTCCGAGGCCGAGTTTTGCAGCGAGATCGCGGCATATTGCGGCGACCGCGTCACGCTGGTCTTGTAATCCCGGTCCAGGGCGGGCGGATGCCAGCGCCGGTCGCGGGCGTAAAATTCGGCGGGCTTCATGTCCGGTCCTCCTTTGCCATGGCCTCATAAGTGGCCTTGGCCAGTTTTATCGCATGATTGGCCTTTGGCACTCCGGCGTAAATGGCGACATGCTGAAAGGCCTCGATGACATCGCGCGCGCTGGCCCCGGTATTGGCGGTTGCGCGGATATGCATCGGAATCTCCTCGAAATTACCGGTCGCGGCCAACAGCGCCAGCGTCAGCATCGAGCGTTCGCGCAGGGTGATGGCATCGGAGGCCCAGACATTGCCCCAGGCGGTTTCCGTGATCAGGGTCTGAAAGGGGGTGTCAAAATCGGTCCTGGCGGCCTCGGTGCGGTCGACATGGGCATCGCCCAGGATGTCCCGCCGCAGCTTCATTCCGGTCTCGTATCGTTCACTCATTCCATGTTCCCTTGCGTCGCGGGGGCTCAAAACGGCAGGCCGACATAATTGGTGGCAAAGACCTTCTGCGCATCCCTGTTTTCCCTCAGAAAGTCGATATCGGCCTGCTGCATGCGCAGATCGAACCGGGTCATCTCGGGGAAACGGTGCAGCAACATCGTGGTGGTCCAGGAAAACCGTTCGGCCTTCCAGATGCGCGCCAGCGCCTTTTCCGAATAGCGGTCGATGCCCTCGCTGTCCTTATCCTCATAGAACTGCATCAGCCCGTGATAGAGATAATGAATATCCGAGGCGGCAGTGTTCAGCCCCTTGGCCCCGGTGGGCGGCACGATATGGGCCGCATCCCCACATAAAAACAGGCGGCCCCACCGCATCGGTTCGGTCACGAAACTGCGCAAGGGGGCGATGGATTTTTCGATCGAGGGGCCGGTTATCAATTCATCGGCGGCCTTCTGCGGCAGGCGGCGGCGCAATTCATCCCAGAACATCTGGTCGGTCCAGTCATCGGGGCTGTCCGAGAGCGAGCACTGGATGTAATAGCGGCTGCGGGTCCAACTGCGTTGCGAGCACAGCGCAAATCCGCGTTCGGAATTGGAGTAGATCAGCTCATCATGGACCGGCGGCGTGTCCGAGAGCAGCCCCAGCCAGCCGAAGGGATAGAGTTTCTCGTATTCGCGCCGCAGGGTGGGCGGGATGGTCTGTCGGCTGACTCCGTGAAACCCGTCACAGCCGGCAACAAAATCGCAATCGATGCGGTGCTCCTGCCCATCGGCCATGTAGGTCACGAAAGGCGTATCCGTGTCGGCCCCGCCGATCACCACGTTCTCAACATTGAAGACGATCTTTCCGCCAGCCGCTTCGCGCGCGTCATAGAGGTCGCGCGTCAGTTCGGTCTGCCCGTAGACGACCACGCTTTCGCCGGTGCAGTCCTGAAAATCGATGCGGAATTGATCCTCGCCATAGGCGATCACCGTTCCGTCATGGATGATGCTTTCCGCATCCATCCGGTCGCCCGCCCCGGCCTCGCGCATCAGATTGACGAACCCGGTTTCCAGAACGCCGGCGCGGATGCGGCCAAGCACATAATCGCGCGTCTTGCGTTCCAGAACCACCGTGTCGATGCCGTTGCGGTGCAGGAGCTGCGACAACAGCAAACCCGACGGTCCGCCGCCGATGATGACAACCTGAGTGCGCATGACAGCCCTCCCTTTCGAACCATCGTAAATTACCCATCCCGTGTTTCAAAATCAGTTTGCTCGCCCTATGCTTATCGGAAAGGGAAACCATGCTCGACCGCCGCATCAAATACCGCCATATCCAGGCCTTCGTGGAAATTACCCGGCGGGGCCGTCTGAAACGCGCGGCTGAGGCGTTGTTTCTGACCCAACCGGCGATGTCCAAGACCCTGAAAGAGCTGGAAGAGATCCTGGGCGTGGCGCTTTTGATCCGCAGCCGGGCGGGGATCGAGCTGACGCCCCAGGGCAAGATTTTCCTGCATTTCGCCGAGATGAGCCTTGCCGCCCTGCGCCAGGGCGTCGATGGCATCGCGCAACTGGAAGGCAAGGGCCGCGCCACGCTGTCGCTTGGGGTGCTGCCAAGCGTCGCCGCCTGGCTGATGCCCGAGGTGGTGCGCGAGCTGGAACAGGCGATGCCCGATCTGGGCCTGCGCATTCTGGACGGTCAGATCGGGCATCTGACCCGGCGGCTGCGGGCCGGCGATCTGGATCTGGTGATCGGCCGCATGGGACCACCCGATGCGATGACGGGGCTGTCCTTCATGCAGCTCTACAACGAACATGTGGTGTTCGTGGTGCGCCCCGGCCATCCGATCCTGGATAACCCCCGGCTCGGCGACGTCGCCAACTGGCCGGTCCTCTACCCGCCGCAAGGGGCCGCGATCACGCCGCTGGTGGAACGCTTTCTGATCGCCCATGGCATCGGAGAGCTGCCGCGCCGGATCGAGACCGTGTCGGGGGCTTTTGGCCGGGTCTATACCAACCGCTCGGATGCAATCTGGATCATCTCGTCAGGCGTGGTCGCCAATGAGGTGGCGGAGGGCAAACTGGTGGCGCTGCCCTTTGACACCAGCACCACCAAAGGCCCGGTGGGCCTGATGCTGCGCCCCGATGCAGAGCCCGCCATCGGGTTGGAGCCGTTTCGCAAGGTTGTCGAAGGGGTGGTGGCCCGCATGGCACCGGACGGTGCCGCAGCCGGGTAACATGCCCCGCCTGCGGCTCTGTCGTCAGTTGACGATGGTGGCCTCGGTCGCGGCGCGCAGATCATCCTCGGTCACACCCTCGGCGGTCTCGACGATTTTCAACCCGCCCTCGACCACATCCAGAACACCCAGGTTGGTGATGATCCGGTCCACGACACCGGTGCCCGTCAGGGGCAGGGTGCAGGCCTTCAACACCTTGCTGTCGCCATGTTTGTTGGTGTGATCCATCACCACGATGACCCGGCCGACACCGGCCACCAGATCCATCGCGCCGCCCATGCCCTTGACCAGCTTGCCGGGGATCATCCAGTTGGCCAGATCGCCGTTTTCGGCCACTTCCATCGCGCCCAGGATGGCTGCCGCGATCTTGCCGCCGCGGATCATGCCAAAGCTCTGCGCGCTGTCGAAATAGGAGGTGCGCGCCAGTTCGGTAATGGTCTGCTTGCCGGCATTGATCAGGTCGGGATCCTCGTCGCCCTCATAGGGAAAAGGCCCCATCCCCAGCATGCCGTTTTCCGATTGCAGGGTGATGTCCTTGTCGCCGACGTAATTGGCCACCAGCGTCGGGATGCCGATGCCGAGGTTCACATACCAGCCATCCTGCAGCTCTTCTGCCGCGCGCGCGGCCATCTGATTGCGATCCCAGGGCATTATGCTTCCTCCCGCTGGCGCACGGTGCGCTGTTCGATGCGTTTTTCATGCTCGCCCTGGATCAGGCGGTGCACATAGATGCC
>Ga0316209_1001554_pt1 | contig 22998 bp, 20 predicted proteins | sample 6monopyrite_MG_FD_204945 | JGI IMG/M metagenome (GOLD analysis project Ga0316209, IMG submission 204945) | Microbial mat bacterial communities from mineral coupon in-situ incubated in ocean water Damariscotta River, Maine, United States -... | ecosystem: Environmental > Aquatic > Marine >...
ATCATGTCAATAACGGTGCTTTTAAAATTGCTGGTATCAGTGTTGATGCCAGTAATGCAAGTTTTGAACCATCGTCACTAATATCAACGCTGGAAAATGGTGTTCGTGTAGAGGTTGAAGGCAGCATTGTTAATGGCATATTAATCGCTTCTGAAGTTGAACTGCGAGGTGGTACTGCAAAACTAAAAGCAAATGTCAGTTTTGTAACTCCCGCAAGCAATACCTTTGAAGTGAAACCTGTTGCTACCCAGCCTGCAATCAAAGTTACTATAACCAGTAGCACGAAACTTGAAGATGATGTGGGCGAGATGGAGCCTTTTGGTTTAAGTGATATGGTTATTGGTGATTATGTTGAGGTACGTGGTTTTGATGATGGTAATGGTGGTGTTACAGCTACAGAAGTGCAGGTGAAGCAGCCTGATGGTGTCCTCGTGCAAGGCGTTATTCAGAGTGGTAGTAGTGCAGGGGATGGTAAAGTCATCGTGTTTGGTGTCGCGTTTGATATCAATGGTGATACAGAGTTTGAAGACAGTAATGATGTAGACTTTCCTTCAGCAACAGAGTTTTTCGCTAGTCCTAGTGTGGTAATTGATTCAACGGTCATCAAAGTTGAAGACGAAGACCCAACTGACGGTATAGCGGATGAAGTCGAAATAGAGTAATTATCTATTAGTCATAATCGCGATTACTCAGGAAGGTCGCGTAAATATATCCGCTACTGCAGATCAGTAAAATCTGTAGTAGCGGATTTTTTATTGTCCCAGGTTGCTATTAAAAACTATGCACTTTCAGTGCAAGACTTTAGTTATTAATTTTGTCATCCTGAACGATAGAGAAGGATCTTATACACTGGCATTTAAGATCCTTCACTATCGTTCAGGATGACAGCGATTTAAATAATGTTGCTGTTTTTGAAAAGTGATGCCAGCTTTTATAGTAAAAACGATTTTAATCGTTCTGAAGCAAGCTATGGACTTTCAGTCCATAGTCGTTGAGTATGATGCACTTTTCGATGAAAATTTCACTACTGCTCAAGTAATTCCGCTTCCATCGAAAGATAAACCTGATACGCATTAATCCGATTGCCTTCGGCAAACGCAGGTAGATCTTTAAATTCTGACCAGTCAGCTTCACCGTACACTTCATCAAAAGGTGTGAGGTCTTCTATTCCGGTCCCCATCACCTTTCTCAGGTGTGCCAGGTAGCGTCGTGTTAATGAAATAGTATTTTCAGGCGTAGTCGAAGCCGGGCCGTGGCCGGGTACGAGGGCGGTGAGGCCACCGGTTTCGAGTTTGGTCAATGTGTCTAACCATTTTTTTGAATCGGCACTGCCGACAAAAGGAATACGACCTTCGAAAATGATATCGCCGGAGAATAAAACCTTGTCGGGTTCGACTAGCATGGTGAGGTCGCCATCCGAGTGAGCTTTACCCATGAAGTTAATGGTGAAAGTTATGCCACCCATGGTAAAAGCGGTTGATTTTTCTACGGTGGTATCCGGTAAGACCAGGTGGGTGTCTTCATTGACCCAGGGTTCGAGTGAAAATTGTCGTTCTTCTAAACGACTGGCGGCTGCTTCGGAACGAAGGTATTTTTGTGCGCCAAAAGGCGCGATGATTTCTGCGCCCAGCTCTTCAAACACCTGTAATCCGTAAATGTGGTCTGCATGAAAATGACTGACGATGACTTTTTTAATGGGCTGTCTGGTGATGGTTTTAATTTTTTGTACCAGTTTGCTGGCAAGTGACGGCGTACCTAATGAATCAAAGATTACAACGCCGTCGTCGGTAACAATAAAACCGGCATTGGAAATAAAGCCTTCATTGTCGGTTGCGATGCCAGGTACGCCTTCGACATAATAGACATGTTCAGAGACCTGTTTGACTTCCATGTCTACCGAGGTGGGTGCATACCTGGATTGAGCAAGAGCGTACTGGCCGCTAGAGAGCAGTGTGACCAATAGTAATATTCTATTGCATGTAAGCATGATTATCCTCGTATTGCAGGCGTATGATCTCAGCGTCACCCATGGGTACCATCTCGACGAAGCCATGTATATCTTTGGCCTGGTATCCCTGACCTTCGGCAGCGATTTCACACATTTTTATTTTTAGCGCTTCACTTTCAACAAGGCTCTGTGCGCGGTGCATAAGTTCCTTATATTTTGAATAATTTTTGATGGCAAAAAAATTAAGCTCGGGACCGTGCAGGACTAATACGATGGATTGGTCAAAAGGATCGGCTCCGGTTATTTTGCTCAGGTAGCTGGCTCGATCCAGTACGCTTGCTACTTTTGCGACGGTTTTGACATGCACATCGTAAACGACTTTTTGAGGGTTGTATTCTGTAGGCGTCACATCTGCACCGCCCCAGGGGGCAGCGTTGTCAGCGAACAGTTGTGTACTGAATAGTAAATTTGTGAATAAACAGGTATAAAAAATTAGCTTGAGCATAAATTAACTCCATTGATTCTATTTGAATACATTAATGTATTAGACGTAGAAACGACAGAGAATATTCACTTATTTATGGGAAAAACCAAAGATGCAGCGTGAGTAACCAGCTCACGCTGCTAGCTTACCATCAGGAGAGTAGTCGGTAAGCTGAGGCATCACCGTAGGAACTATGAAAACCTACGATGGGTACATACTAATAGCGGAAGTGCTTTATTGACTTGATACAAATCAAGAAAAGAATTTATTTTTTCTATTCAGAATTAAGCTTTCTTTTTCAGATTTACTGAGGCTTTTAATCATATATTCACGTTTACAGGCTTCAGAACGCGAATCGGCTGATTCCAGGTAAGTGAGCTCTACAGGGCGTCGGCTATGAGTGTATTTGGCGCCGTTTTTAGCGATGCCATTGTGTTCATCCAGACGTTTGTCTACATCGAGGGTTACGCCGGTGTACAGACTATTATCAGCGCAGCGAAGGATGTAGACATGCCATAATTTCGAATCCACAGATAAAGCTGGTTATACCGCCTCCAGCTTACGTAATGCTTCCGGTAATAGCTTCATATCAACCAGTGAAGTGATAAATGCTTTACCGAAACTGGCTTCTTCTTCGTATACGATTTTGTAGTATTGAATCTTCATCGTTAGTGCACTACCAAAAATGATAGAGATGAAGGTGAGGATAGAGCCAATTGCCAGTGTCGACATACCGGTAATGCCCTGGCCGACAGTGCAGCCCAGTGCAAGCACGCCGCCGAACCCCATCAGTACGGCGCCGAAGAAATGATTTACAAAATCTTTGACATCAACAAACCATTCGATGCGAAAGGATCGGCTGACTAATGACCATAAAAGTGAGCCTAGAATTACGCCAAATACTGAAACTAAACCAAAGGTTAATAATGCTGGGTCCAGACCATCTTTTACATAACCAAAGCTTTGTCCGATGGGGTTAATAAAAGTAAATGATTGTGAGCTTAGTGCACGCCCGGTAGCCGGTTTGCCTTCATCATCTTCTGCAAGCATATCCCATTCCGCATAATAATCAGATAAGGAATAATTTTCATCTTCGGCCATAACGCCTACATTGCTGCTGATATACCAGGCGCTAACAATGATTGCACCAATGAGGATGCCACTCAAAATATTGTCTTTGCTGGTACGAAATTCTGCAGCTTTGAATACATAAACAAGCATGACACTGGCAACGAGTAAGCCAGCGATTAAACGGATTGTATCCGTGTTGTCACTGCCAAGTAAGTTGCTGGTGATGGCGCCGATATCCTGATTACTTTCTAGAGTAATCGCCATTGGATTGACCCAGTCATAAAATAAAACGCTGTACAGTGTTTTGTCACTATCAGGGAAAGGTGAGGTCATGTAATACGCGATGATGGCGATGACGAGAAAGACCAGTATCGATTTAATGTTGCCGCCGCCAATTCTAATCAATGTTTTGTTGCCACAGCCGCTGGCGAAAGTCATGCCGATTCCGAATAAAATGCCACCAAGTATATTTTCGATATAAATCACCTGTGTTGCGCGGTAACCCGGGAATGTATCAGTGACATTGACCATTTCCATATATTCGAAAATACTGACGCCGATGGTGGCTACGGCAATAGCGAGTAACCAGGCGCGAAAGCGCCCATAGTCGCTCATATTAACCATGTCGGAAACAGCACCCATGGTGCAGAAATTGGTTTTGTTAACCACCATGCCCAGGATGACAGAGATGATTAAAGTACTCCATAAAAAGAAGGAAAGGCTTTCTGCAAAAGATTCAAAGATCATGTGTTCACCTGTAAGCTTTGTTGGGTTTAATCGTTGTTCTTAAAATAGTGTTCCTATCACAATGCTGGAAATTATACGCGTTATAGTTTGAAACAGTAAATAGCTAAAACTGAGACAATTATGATTATATAGACGTATGGATGCGCAGATTATTCCAGTTTGCAATAACAGTAGCAGGGGTTTCTACCTGAGTTTAAGTAAGTAGATAATAACCACGTGTTTTTGTAGGAGCGGAATCTTGTTCCGCGATTGCGTTTATACGCTAACCATCGCGGAACAAGATTCCGCTCCTACATATTAGTTATTGTAGAGTGGTTTTAATGATGACTGAGCTTGATTATTTTTATTGCTAAATGTCTGCTCTTCTTTAAACGCTAGCAATAATGCTTTACCATCCCAGCTTTTCCGTTCGGTGCTGTATAAAGTTTCATTTAACTGTCGAATAAGCCGATTAAATTGAGGTGAACAATATTCACTTAATTGAGACAGATTAGTTATTTTGTTATCGCCATAAGCTACAACTGCCCACTCGATTAGTGCCGTTTTTGTATTGCTGGCATCATTTTTTTTCGCAAATTTCTCTACATTTGATGCCGCTGTTTTAATTGATGGAGAAGGCGGTGTAATTTTAGTATGGCTTTGGGTTTTTACTGTAGCCGGTTTTCTGAAGTATAAAACCAACGTGATTAACCAGGTTGCTGCAAAAAATAAGGCTAGCCATTTCCAGTAGGGAGGATTGTTATCGCCTGTTGATGTTGGTATCGATTCTTCGTCGCTCGTTGACAATTGTTCAGTTGCTAATGTTGTATTTTCCGGTTGTACTGGTGGCGTAGGTATGTAAGTTGCAACGCTGCCAGAAACAATTAAGGTCGTTTCTGGAAGGCTGGCTATTTCAGTTTTATTGGTACGGGTGTTCCACCATTGCAGTTCGACTTTTGGCAGGATGTAGCTACCTGCTTTTGCTGGTATCAGTGCAACTTTAATCTGTTTGTAACCTGTCATGCCTGATGAGCCTGGTTTATCTTCGATAATGGCTTTGTCAGGGTACTGTTTTAAGTCGTTAATATCGTCAAATTGTAGATCGGGCAGTTGCACGCCTGTGAGTCCATCTGCTGCAATCATAATCGTGCGTGTAACAGGTTCACCAGCTTTCAAATTTAGAATATCATCTGACCACTCTTCAACTAGTCGGACTTCTTTGGCAGGTAACCAGTCCTGTAAATTGATTGTCGTCGGTGCAGGTTTAACATTTACATCTATCGCTTTACTGCGCAAGCGTTTTTGTTGGCCGGACATGCGAAACTGGTCAAACAGGGAGCGAGGCTGGGTTGCATTTACACGACCATCAAAAATGACCGGGTTAATTTTAAGTGCACCACTTTTCTGTGGAAATATGGCGTAGCGACGTTCGAACACTTCATATCGAATTCCCTTGCGGGTAGTTTGATAGTTATCTTCACTGATCATTTGTATTAATGCATCAGGGTCGGAGGTAGTTAATTCCGATATGCTTGCACCTGCAATGGTGACTGTGCGCAACAGACGTACGGTATAAATAAACTGTGCCTGTACCCAGCCTGATGTTTTATCGACACTGGATTCCAGGAAGATTTTTGCTGGTATGGTGGCCCCGTTTGCACCGTTATTTAATGGTGTGCCCGGCGAAGTGCTGTTGACGATTTTAATGCGTATCGCGGGGCTGGTGTCATTGCCAAACTTGATTGCGGGTATAGTGAACTGACCAATGTTTTTAGCGATGACGGTCAGGTTCCAGGTCTTTTTTAAGTCCCAGCTTCCGTTAACGGAACGCATATTGGTGCTTTGGCTGCTGCTTAAAATTTCGAAGTCTTTGTAGATAGGGGAGAAGTCCGGATCTTCGTCGACACTGCTATTTGCTTCATAAATCAAATGAAATGAATCATCCAGAGATACCGGGTTGCGGCTGGTGGAGACAGTGATATTAGCTGCAGTGACTGCTGTGCTAACTAATGCGCCAAGTATTAACAGGCAGTAAACAATAAACTGTCTGTGTTTTGTCTGATGAGTGTTGTAATTATTTACCATGGCTCGTTGTCATCATTTTGATTTGGTATTTGTTTATATTGGTATAGAAATTTTCTTCTCAATAGACCACCGGGGTCATCAGGAATTCGTTTTAGCCATTGCTCGGTGGCTTTTTGTTCTTCGGTAATTGAGGTTTCGGTCGGATTGATCTCAATCTCGGCAGGCTTTTCTTCGGACTCAGTATTTTCTATCGTGTTATCTTCAGCGCTTTGTTCATTCTGATCCTGCTTATCTTTTTTCTGGTTCTCACTGTCCTGTTGTTTTTTGTTCTGTTCGTAATCCTTTTGTTCCTGCGCTTGTTGTTTTGCTTCTTCTTCGGCGTCACGTTGTTTTAATTCATCTTCTTCAGCACTTTTTTCTTCATCCGATTGCGATTGTTCATTGTTTGTGGATTGTTGTTCACTGTCTGATTTTTGCTCACCTTGTTCACCTGGCTGCTGTGAATCCTGCTGTTCTTTATCGTCTGAATCAGATTGTTCGGCGTCTTCCTGCTTGTCCTGATCCTGGCTATCTTGCTCCTGGTTATCCTGATCTTCCCCGTCCTGATTCTGGTCTTGTTCCTGCTCCTGTTTTTTTTGTGCCTGTTTAACCTGTTCTCGATTATAGGTGGCGTCAGTATTGTCTGCATTTAGTTCGAGTGCTTTTTCATAGGCTTTAATAGCCTCTTCGAGTTTTCCCTGTTTAGCTAACGCGTTTCCTTTATTGTAAAAACCATCGCTACTGTTAGATTCTTTAAGAGTTTCAGCTGCCGCCTGGTAATCACCGTCTCGATATAACGCGCTGGCTTTCCATTCTAGTCGAGTGAAATTTTCTGCGGCTTTTTTATTATCGCCAGCATTAAATGCTTTCATGGCTTTTTGATCTGGGCTCGACCATAGGTGATCTGTGTCGATGGCGGCGGCGTACAATGGTTGCGTCAAGGGTTGTGCGATGCCTAAAATAAAAAATGTTACGACAGCGATCCAGCCACGTCTTGCCCATAATGCGGCAAAGAATAACAGAGGCAGCAATAACCAGTGACCTTCTTCCTGCCACAGGTCAGCATTGATATTTGAATCGGTTGCGTTTTCTTTTTGCCCGTTATCTTGACTGTTATCCAGATTACTGGATTCAAAAAGGCTGGCCAATTTATTAATGTCGTCGTCATTTGCCTGTAGCGAGGTGTACAGGCCGCCACCTTTTAAGGCGTACTGCTGTAACGAGCTCAGATCGAGTTTGGGAATGACGATTGCACCATTACGATCCAGTAAGAACCCGCCTTGTTCAGAATCAATGAGGGGAATGGGGCTGCCAGCAGGCGTACCGATACCGAATATGGATAGTTGATGTCCCTGTGATGCTATTTTTCTAATAGCATCTTCATCGCGTTGGTTTATACCGTCGGTGATAACTAGAATATCGCCATTAATAATGCCAGCCTGGGTAAATAATGAGAGCGTTTTTGCCAGTGCATTAGAAAGGTTGCTGCCCTGTGATGGCATCATCCCTGTCTCCAGTGACGGAACTAGATTGGCGATGGTGGCATTGTCATCCGTTAACGGTGTGACCACAAAAGCATCGGCGGCATAAACGATAAGTGCTGTCTGCCCGGTCTTTCTGGTTTTTAATAAATCGAGCAGTTCGAGTTTTGCTCGCGATAAACGTGCTGGTTTGATATCAGTCGCATTCATTGATTGCGACAGATCCAGTAAAACGACTAATGAAGATTGTTCCCTGTAAACAGGTTGTGGCAGTTTTTTATAAACAGGTCCGGCTAAGGCGGTGATGCATAAACTGGCAGCAATAAAGGTTAAAAAAAGCGGGTAACGGCGTCGTTTTTTACCGCTGCTCTTGCTTAGTACAAATGGCATTAATTGTGGGTCGATTATAGATTGCCAGTTTTTTTCATCTTGTGTTGTTTTGAACGAAAGTATTAAAAAAAGCAACAAAGGAATAAATGCATAGAACCAGTCCGCACGAATAAAGTGTAGTGAATTCAAAATAATCGGTAGTTCATTTTGTATGGCAACAATTAACTCATTCATGATATTTGTTCCCTGTTTTCATGAGTGGTTTTAATTGAGCCTGATAAGAATTTTGGGCTATATAAAAATAATGCGAGCAGCGCAGAAAAAATAAAACTTGCTGATAGTGGTAGATAGAATAGTGACTTAATAGGACGATAACTTTTTACATCTTTTTCAATCGGTTCAAGCTTATCGAGTATGGCGTAAATCTTTTTCAGGTCGCTGGTATTGTATGCGCGGAAATAACGTCCCCCTGTCGTTTTAGCGATGATGCGCAATGTACGTTCATCCAGTTCGCGCGAGCCTTTGTTGCCAATGCCGATGGTGTGAATTTTTAAACCTTTTTTCTTTGCCAGCTCAGCCGCTTTCAACGGCGTAATTTCACCACGGTTACTGACGCCATCAGTCAGTAGAATTAAAACACGGTCTTCACTTATGTTTTTACCAACACGGTTTGAGTCAGGCTTATCCTGCACGTGTAGTCGTTTTACCGCTAAACCAATGGCGTCGCCGATGGCCGTCGCAGAACCAGCAAGTCCAGTTACTGCTTCCTGTAATAATATATTGACCGTTGTTCTGTCAAAAGTAAGAGGCGTTTGAACATAGGCCTGGTCGCCAAACAGGATTAATCCGATTCGATCGCCAACACGTTTGTCGATGAAGTCACTGGCGACCGCTTTGGTTGCTGTTAGTCGAGTAACTGAACGTGAATTGTGCCGAATGGGATGATCCATACTTTTTGAAATATCAATAGCCATCATCAGGTCGCGACCGCTTACTGGTAATTCAACGGTGTCGCCTGTCCATTGGGGGCGAGCGGTTGCGATAATCAGGCATATCCAGGCAAGGCTGTACAACAGCAATGGCCAGCGTGCTTTTGTGCGGCTGAAAGCGTCGTTTTCATTTTGTTTATAGTCAGACAGGCGGGGTACGCGCAGTGCGGCATCGTTAGTGTTTTTTGAGCGAGGTAGAATAAATCGCAATAAAAAAGGTAGAGGTAATATGGCAAAAGCCCACGGCCAGATAAATGACATCATGTGCTGTGGCCCTGCGTTTTTTTATGTTTTGTTAATAGCCAGCTTTCGCTGATCTCGATTAATGCCTGTGCGTCAAAATCCAGATCTGCAGTATCTGGCAGGTAAGGGGCGTTGATTAAAACGTTGCCTACATCGCTTTGGAATTGCCTGGTTTCCTGTGAACGCTGAGTCGTATTATCTAACCACGTTAACCATTGTTGACCCGTCAGGCCGGCACCGTTGTTTTTTGCGCCGGGGTAATAACTGATACTGGCTCGACGTAGTAAAACAGATAATGACTTTGCAAGCTGTGATTTATTCTGTGTTTGTTGAAAGGTGGATTTGATTTCCTGCAGCTCGCTATGAATATCACGTTTAAGTTGTTTGCTTTTGTAAATGCGTCTGGCAATAAATATAAACAATATTATGCTGACTATAGTTGCGAGTAGAATCCACCAGCCGGGCGCGAGTGGCCACCATGATATTGCATCGGGTAAGTGTATATCTCTCAGGTTTAGTGTTTGTTCGTTCATCTGTTATATATATGAAAAATCATATCGTCTGTCATTGCCGAATGTTTGTGTCGGGAATCTATTGCACTGAAGTGGCTGGATTCCCGACACAAACATTCGGGTATGACAATCTGTGGTGTTTGTTTTTTATTCATTTTGCTGAGCGAAACTGAACTTTATTACCAGAACGGATACCGAGGCCGGTTAATAATTTATCTATTGCATTATCTTCAGTTGAGATGTGAATGATATGAATACGATTTTGTCTGCAAAATTTTTCTAGCTGTGTATTCGAGTTCAGGTATCGATGATGATAATCTTTTCTTGTCTGTTTATTTGATGTCTGAATCTGACATTCATTTTTTCCATCGGTAAACTTATAACTACCAGATAATGGTAAATCGACTTCAATAGGGTCGGTTATCTTTATTAGTATGATGTCATTGTGTCGCGCAGTGTTGGCAAGGTGGGAATAGGCTTTTTCATCCATGTCGCGAAAATCACTAATCATAAAAATAAGGCTGCCCGGGTGAGTCACCTTGCGTAATCGAGAGACCGCGGATGCCATATTTCTAGGTGACTCGGGTGCTTTGTTTTGCCATGCCGGATGTTTTGTCGAGCGACCAATAAAGTCCAGTACCGCAGATTTTCCACGCCGTGGTTTTAATTCGATATGTTCATCTGCTGAAAAAACTAATCCACCGACACGGTCATTATTATTGGCAGCACTCCAGGCAATTAATGTGGCTAGCTTTGTTGCGATGACCGATTTAAATTTTTTGCGTGTAGCAAACATCATGGTGTCATTCAGGTCTAACCAAAATAGAACAGGGCGTTCGCGTTCTTCACGAAAGACTTTTGTGTATGCAGTGCCAGTGCGGGCAGTGACGCGCCAGTCCATATTGCGGATATCATCGCCTGCTTGATAGATGCGAGATTCATCAAACTCCATACCACGGCCTTTAAACGAAGACAGGTAAGCGCCACCTTGTTTTGCATGGATTTTGCTTTTGTTCAGAGAGAACTGAACGGCTTGCTGGCGAAGTTGAATTAGTGATTGAGGACTAATCCAGGTAATGCCTTCTGTTTTTTTGTCGTTATAACTCATAGCATGTTTTTGTCATCTCGACGCAGCAGAGATCTTTAAGTGTCGGCGTACAAGATCTCTGCTGCGTCGAGATGACAGTTTTTTTGTTAAGGCACAGCAACGCGTGCAATCAGTTCTTGAATAAAACTATCCGGTGTCACACCATCCGCTTCTGCTTCATAACTTAATATCACGCGATGACGTAATACGTCGAAAGCAATAGCCTGAATATCATCTGGACTAACGAAGTCGCGCTGGTCTAACCAGGCATGTGCACGTGCGCAGCGATCAAGTGCAATCGTGGCGCGTGGGCTGGCACCGTATAACATCCAGTTATTTAGGTCATCACCATATGCGGCCGGGTTACGAGTAGCAAGAACGAGTTGCAATAGGTATTCTTCAAGATTTTCAGCCATATGAATATCCAGTATTTCATCTCGCGCACCAAAAATACTCTGCTGGCTTATTTTAGTAATTTCAGTGCTGGTATCACTGGATAAATTTTTTGCTTCCTCTCTGGCGAGTTGTAAAATTTGTTTTTCAGCGGAAGCGTCGGGGTAGCCAATACTGACATGCATTAGAAAACGATCGAGTTGTGCTTCCGGTAAGGGGTATGTTCCTTCCTGTTCTATTGGGTTTTGTGTTGCCATTACCATAAACAGTTCGGGTAAGGGGTAGGTCACTTTGCCTACGGTAATCTGTCTCTCAGCCATGGCTTCTAATAGAGCAGACTGTACTTTTGCTGGCGCACGATTTATTTCATCCGCTAATACCAAATTGTGAAATAGCGGACCTTGCTGAAATACGAAAGAACCATCCTGTGGGCGGTAGACTTCAGTGCCGGTCAGGTCGGCCGGTAATAGATCGGGGGTGAACTGGATGCGATGAAAATCACTTTCGATGCCATCACTTAATACCTTGATTGCCTTGGTTTTAGCTAAACCCGGCGCTCCTTCGACCAGTAGATGACCATCGGCTAATAATGCGATTAACAGGCGATCGACCAGCATTTCCTGGCCAATGATGTGATTTTGTACGTGTTGTTTAAGGCTTAGTATTGCTTTCAGATTAGACATATTTGTGTTTCTATATTTTTAGCTATTTATGATTATTTTCTTGTTGTATACACAGATGTTTCGGGGAGCAAATAGTTCACTCCTATAAAGAGGGGGTATCTTATCTTCTTTTATTGTGTATTATGTGTATTGCATTAAAAAATTTCAATATCAGGTGCCTCCAGCAAAGTTTTGTGAGGAGGATAATCGGGAAGTAGGTGAACCATTTTGGTGAATCCTGCGCTGCCCCCGCAACGGTAATTGGTGAGAATGGTTCAACCACTGCGAAGCTGCCTCTAGTGCGCAATCGTGGGAAGGGAATGATTCAGGTACTGCTTGAGTGTATTAAGCAGAACACGCACCATAAGCCCGGAGACCGGCCTGATATTTATATACATATACAGTCGCGGTGGGCGGCATGGTGTAGAGCAGTTTGCTTGCAATACCATGCCGCTCTTTCCTTGTTGCCTCCATATTTTAATTTTGGAGGATTTCGTGAAAACATTTTTATCTTTAGGCGTGCTGGTCGTTTCGGCTAGTTTTTCGCTATCAGTCTATTCGGCTACAAACGCTACCGTGGTGCCAGATGTTTTGGTTAGTGCTGCACGAACCGAGCAGAGCACTTTAACGACACCCGCAAGCATTACCGTCATTACGCGGAAACAGATTGAAGCCAGTGGCGCTGATCATGTTGTTGATGTGTTACGTGGACGAGGTGGCGTAATCATAAAGGATTTATATGGTGATGGTAGCCGGGCCTCGGTTGGCATGCGCGGTTTTAGTGAAACGGCGTCTTCAAATACATTGATACTGGTGGATGGCCGTCGCATTAATAACCCGGATATTGGTGCGCCTGACCTTAACAGCGTAGTACTGAATGATGTCGAGCGTATTGAGATCGTACAGGGTAGTGCAGGTGTGTTATTTGGTGATCAGGCAGTAGGGGGTGTGATTAATATCATCACTCAAAAACCGGGTGCGCTCAGGCATTCACTAAAATTTTCTGCGGGTAGTTATGGTGCGGTAAATTTTCACGGCACCACATCACAGGCGTTAGATAATGGTATTAATTATCGTGTCTCACTCGATGTCCGTGAAACGGATAATTATCGTGATCATAATGAAGCATCTTATCTAAATGGTTTTGGTAAGTTAGGTTATGAATATAATAGTGGCTCTGTTTTTGCTGAGTATCAGTATATCGATGACGAACTTGAGGCACCGGGAACCCTGTTTGCTAACGAAGTAGCGGACGACAGAAAACAGGCTAGTCCAAACTTTGCTACAGATTTTTCAAACGCAAAAACAAACGTTGCGCGCCTGGGTCTGGTTCAGGAGATGGCTGGCAACTGGTCGTTTGAAGGTGAGATTACGCATCGAGATACTGACGGTGTTTTTCGATTAAGTTCAGTATTCGGTGCTGAAACTGAAAATGCGACGCAAGATCGAGAAGTAACAGAATTTACGCCACGTTTTATTGGATTTATTTCAGCATTAAATAATACGATGCTCACCATCGGTGCGGATGTGATCGACAGTGATTATAAATTGCAGTCACGATTTGGTGACCAGATTAATGATCAATCACAACGATCTATCTATGCGCAAGCCATTGTTCCCGCCACTGATATGCTGGATGTAACCATTGGTGTGCGTTATGCCGAAGTTGAAAATGAATTGAGTGATGTTGGCGCGTTTGCCTTGTTCCCTGATGGCATTGATATTAATGATGATATAACTGTTGGTACTTTAGGCCTGGCGATAAAGGCTGATAAAAACTGGCGTGTGTTAATTCGTCTTGATCAAAACTACCGATTTGCAAAAGTGGATGAGTTTTTGAGGCCGGCATTTTCGCCAACATTTACTCCTGTCATACTTAAGACACAGGAAGGCGTATCTCTGGAGTCGGGTGTTGAGTGGAATAGTGGAAACCATTCTGCAAAATTTGTTGTTTATAAATTAGATCTGGATAACGAAATTGCGTTTGACCCAGCCAGTTTTGCCAACGTTAATCTGGATGAAACTGAGCGCAAAGGTTTGATTACCAGTGGTTACTGGCAGGCAACAAAGCGTCTCGGGGTTTCTGCTAGTTATACTTATACCGATGCAGAAGTATCTGCTGGCGCACTTAAAGGTAATGATATTCCCTTTGTATCAGAACACTCAGGTCTGCTAAGTCTGGATTATTCAGTAACCGAGAAGTGGCAGGTATACGGTGAAGTGGTTGTTTTGAGTGATCGTGCTTTTGCTGGAGATTTTGAGAATGTTCTGGATAAACTACCGGGTTATGGTCTGTTAAATGTGAAAGCAGAGTACCGCTATCAGAACTTTGTCTTCAGTGGGCGTGTTAATAATGTCCTCGATAAGGAATACTCTGATATCGGCCAGCTGGGGTTTGATCCGGTTACGTTTAATTCTGCCGCAGCCTTTTTTCCTTCGCCAGAAATCAACTTTTTGCTGACAGCAGCATGGAAATTCAGATAGTCTAGCCTGATGGATACTTCAACAAGACTTATATCAACGACTACAGCACTGTCTTTAGCTATGCATGGCGTGGTTGTTGCTGTGGTTTTGTCGTATTCAGGAAATTTAATACCGACTGCTGAAGGTGTTGGGCCAGGGGTTGAGATTCATCTTGTCAGTTCAGATGAGGCGGCTGAAAATCTTGAGGCTGAGACGTTCGTCAAAGAACAGATAGCTAAGAAAGTTGTTGAAAAACAGGTCGTCGAAAAACAAGCTGTTGAAAAACGAGATGAGGAAAGTCAGATAGTGCTGCTAGCAAAAAACAACCAGCAAACCAGTCTGCCTTCTGATGCTAATCAGAAAAATACGACTGATGTGCAGCCTGTTATTGAGCTTGCTCAGTCTGATTCATCGAAAGTTGAAATGCAGTTTGATCAGGCGACCAATGCATCAGAACAACAGCATTCGATTGTTGAATTGTTACATAGCCGTATCAGTGATAAAAAAGCGTATCCCTATCTTGCCAGAAGGCAGCGCAGAGAAGGGGTGGTAACAGTCGCGTTTGTCTTGCATCCAAATGGCAGGATTGAAAATGCCCATCTGGTTAATTCCAGCCGAACGCAATCACTGGATCGCGCTGCTCTTTCGGCTGTGCAAGATATCGAACCTTTTTCAGCCGCACAGGACTACCTGAAACAATCTGAAACGTTTCAGGTTGATGTGGCATTTAACTTACTATAAAAACTAAATGGCTAATCGATTAACAAAAATATATACACGAACGGGCGACGACGGCAGTACAGGTATGGCGAACGGTTCACGTGTGGCTAAAGATGATTTGTTGATACAGGCTATCGGTGATGTCGATGAGCTTAATAGTCAACTTGCTGTGCTTGTTTATCATGCGCCTGATGATTTTAATGACGCTCTTTGTATGATACAAAATGAGTTGTTTAATGTAGGGGCAGAGTTATCTATGGGGCAGGCGATGATTGGGCAAAGCCATGTCGATACACTGGAAAGTGCGCTGGATGCGTTAAATAAAGATTTAACGCCGCTAAAAGAATTTATTTTACCGGGTGGCGGCCTGGCTGCTTCACACTGTCATGTGGCAAGAGCGGTTTGTCGTCGAGTTGAGCGATCTCTGGTTAGCTTGAATAATCAAAATGAATTGAATAGTTATTTGATGGCATATGTTAATCGGTTGTCAGATTATTTGTTTGTATTGGCGCGGGCGATTAGTAAGTCAGAAGGGGCGAAAGAAGTTTATTGGCAATCAGCTAGATTGAAAAATAAATCTTGAATTCGTCATTGCGAGCGAAGCGTGGCAATCTCCTGCAGACGACTCAGCCGCTTAAAGGGGTTACCACGCTTCGCTCGTAATGACGTAACAAATGTAGGTGTGAATAAATTGTTCCAGACAGTTTATTCACACCTACAATTTTTGCTTACCGAGGGCTACTCGGTATATCTAATAATTCCTGTATAATTAATGCATTATGAGAATAGGCATTGATCTGGGCGGGACAAAAATCGAAGGTATTGCGTTATCTGAGACCGGTGAAGAGTTATTTCGCCATCGTGTTGTTACCCCACAAGGTGACTATCAAGGCATTCTTCAGAGCATCGCTACTTTAATAAGAACTATTGAAGATAAGGTAAAAGAAAAAAGCAGTATCGGTGTCTGTACGCCCGGTTCGCTTTCACCTACGACCGGTTTAATGCGAAATTCAAACTCAGTTTGTATGAACGGTAAATCGGTACTAATCGACCTGCAGGATTTGCTACAGAGAGAAATTCGTATCGCGAATGATGCAAACTGTTTTGCATTATCTGAAGCAGTTGATGGCGCAGCGAAAAATGCTTCGGTTGTTTTCGGTGTTATCATCGGAACGGGGACAGGCGCCGGAATTGTCATTGATAAAAAAGTATTAGTCGGTGCCAATGCAATTGCAGGTGAGTGGGGTCACAACCCCTTGCCCTGGCCAATGGATATCGAATTGCCGGGGCCTGATTGTTATTGCGGAAAATCAGGATGCATTGAGACCTGGTTGTCGGGGCCAGGCATAGTTCGTGATCATGAATTGCATAATAATGTCTTTCTGGATGCAGAGACACTAGATGGTAAAGCCCGTTTTGGTGATGAGGAAGCGGCTGAAACTCTACGTCGATATGAAGACCGTATGGCCAGGAGTCTGGCACACGTGATTAATATTCTGGATCCTGATGCCATCGTTCTTGGTGGCGGTATGGGGAATATAAAACGTTTGTATAAAAATGTACCGGAAATTTGGGGCGCTTATGCGTTTTCCGATTCGGTAAAAACTAAATTAGTAGCGCCTGTTCATGGTGATTCATCAGGTGTTAGAGGCGCAGCATGGCTGTGGAACAATTAGGATAACAATGGATACACAAATTCAAACACCGTCAGGCAACTATCAGCTGCAACGCTTTCCGTTAAATAAAAAAGAAACTTTACGAGCCTGGGATGCAGCAGATGAATATTTATTACAACATCTTCAGGAAGAAGATCTGCTTAAGGATAAATCGTCTGTATTGATTCTCAACGACAGTTTCGGCGCGCTTTCAGTTGCGTTAAATGATCTACATCCATTGGTAATGACTGATTCGTATCTATCAACACAGTCCATTGCTATTAATGCAGAAAATAATAATATCGATGAAAATTCGATTACGATCACTAATAGTCTTGACCCGCTTGAAGAATCGTTGAAAGGTTCTGTCGATGTGGTTTTAATCAAGCTGCCAAAAAGCCTGGCAATGTTAGAAGATCAGCTTCATCGTATTCGTTCGGTTATAGATGGTTCGACAATTATTGTTGCAGCAGCAATGACGAAACATATTCATATGTCGACGATGGGGTTGTTTGAGAAAATTATTGGGCCGACACATACGTCACGGGCGCGTAAAAAGTCACGTTTAATATTTTGCACGGTTGATACTGATTTATCTGTTGCCGAAAATCCCTATCCAAAATCTTATGCTTTACCTTACAAGTTAGATGATGTTGATATAGTAGTAGAAAATCATGCTGCTGTTTTCTCACAGGAAAAACTGGATTTGGGCGCACGGTTTTTTATCGAAAATCTGCCGGTATCAGATCAGTATAAATCTATTCTTGATCTTGGTTGTGGTAATGGTGTGTTAGGTTTGATGGCTGCCATCAAGAATCCATCTGCAAAAATAATTTTCACGGATGAGTCTTATATGGCAGTGGAGTCATCTATCTTAAATTTTGTGTCGGTATTTAAAGACTCGCGTGAAGCTGAGTTTTTGCAGACTGATTGTTTGCAGGGCATCGAGGAAGAAAGCGTGTCTTTGATTTTGTGTAATCCACCGTTTCATCAGAATAATGCAATCAATGATAATGTGGCCTGGCAGATGTTTTCTGAGTCGTTGCTTGCGCTAGAAGATAAAGGTGAGTTGTGGGTGATCGGTAATCGTCATCTGGCCTATCATGCAAAATTGAAACGCATCTTTGGTAATTGTGAAATCATGGCCAGTAATAAAAAATTTGTTATTCATAAGTCAGTAAAAGAGACTAAAGTTAAATAGTTATTGATTAACTATACATTTATATTGGAGTTGTTATGAAAACCAGTGTTATCGTTATTTTTTCTTTTTTGTTGAGTATGGCTTCAGGTGTATCACATGCTGATGCATACGTTGGCCTGGGAATAGGCTCTGCGTCATACGATGTGGATTTAAGCGGATTAGGTGGCGGGGATTTCGACGATAACGGTACCGGAACTAAAATATACGGTGGTTATGCCTTTAACGAATATATTGCTGCTGAAGCTGCTTATTACAATTTTGCAGAAGCCAGTGTCGGCGCAGTTGAATCTTCTCCTGGTTCTGGTGTGTTTAATAGTGCTGAAGCAGATATGACAGGTTTAGGTGTTTATGCTGTTGGCATGTATCCTGTTAGCAAAGAAGTTAATCTGATGTTGAAGTTGGGCGTACTCAATTGGGATGCCGATCTCAAAGTTAATAATACATCGCGGTCAAACGACGGAACCGATGTCGCTTATGCAATTGCTGCTTCTTATGGCTTCACCAAAGCGTTATTGTTAACTGCAGAATGGGAATCGTTTGATACGGATAATCCGGAAGTGTCTATGTTGTCGCTGGGCTTCAAGTTTATTTTTAGATAATCTTGTTTGAACAAGTTATGTGGATTAACGAGTGCGCAGTTTTCACCTTGAATCAGGTTGGGCCCAGTAGTAAATGAATGGATAGAAGGTTGATCAGGATCATTTATAACTACTGGTTATCTCGTAGCAGGCTATGCTGGCAGCAGAGATGACATTCATCGAAGAATTATTTCCATGCATTGTGATATGCGTTGTTAAGTCAGACATATTGAGTAATGTCTGATTAATGCCAGCATTCTCTGACCCTAGTATAAGACAGATGGGTTTATTGTTAGCGAGCGCATCAATAAAGCAGGGTGAATTTATTGCGACGCTGGTTGTCGTGATTTCTAATGAAATGATTAAATAACCGGTTGATTTTAATTTTTCCACAAGATTTTCCGTACTGGAATGATGCTCAAAATCAACATGTTTTTCAGTCGCACGTGAGGTTTTGTTTATTTTTGAATTCGGCGGTATAGCTGTGTCGCCGCAGAGGTATAATTTTTCGATGCCCATAGCATCGCATAAACGAAACAAGCTTCCGACATTGCTTGGGCTTGAAATGTCGTCAGCAATAATGCACAGCGGGTATTTCTTTTTGGAAGAGTTGTGCTCCCGGTGTGTTAGTTGAGTGTTGTTTTCCATGATTATTATTTACTGTTATCTCTCCCGCTGAGCGAGATGACAGTCAGGTGTTATGTAAAGAACCAGCTCTCCAGGTTTTTTACCGGTTGCTGATTTTCTAGCTGCTTCAAACCTTTCGCGCAACGGATAACCACCCAGAAAAAAGTAAATATCAAAATGAGCGCACCGAAAAACAGTTGCAAGGTTAAGGTGCCGATGACGCAATACAAGAAACCAATCCAGAATGTGCGTATCTGAAAGCGGTAATGTGTTTGTAACCAGTTATCCGTTTCGTCCTTATTGACATAGGCCATGACCAGACCAATAACCGCGGTCAGGCCAATTATGGTGCCTACGATATAAAGTATGTAAATGACTTTTGCGACTGATGTGCCTGTTTCTGTATTGTCGTTCATAAATTTATAGAGAATACTCTTTTTTGGTTTTAGTGGTTGGGCAGGTAAATTGTAAATAATTAGATTGAAGTTGTAAATTTTCTTCTGACTCACCTGATCCGTATAATCTATCGCCTACTATAGGGTGCCCTATTTCAGATAAGTGTTTGCGAATTTGATGTTTGCGCCCGGTTTCTATCTCAATGGAAATCGATGCTGTTTTATCATATTGTTCGATGGTTAAAATTCTGCTAACTGCTGGTTTACCATCTATTTCTATTGATATTTTATGCGGTAGTGTTAATTCATCCAATCTGCCTTCGACGGTTGCATTGTACCGTTTTTCAATTTGGCGTTTACTGAAAAGGTCAGAAAAATATTTCGCCATTTTTTTTGTGTGCGCAATAATGATCAATCCGCTGGCGGCTCGATCGAGCCGGTGTACGATAAAAGCAGGGCGCTCGGGTTTGAGTTGCGTTTCAGCCCATCGATAGATAGTACAATGATCACCCCATTTAGATCCCTGTGAATACATGCCATAGGGTTTGTTCCAGATACTGTATTCACCTTCATCGGCTACCAATAAAGCTTTTTTAACAGCAGTATTTTGTATCGCTTCGTCATAATAAATATGTAAAGTCGATCCCTGGGGTAATATTTTTTTGCTTCGCCGTATTCGCTTTGTTCCAGTCGATATCTCAGACCAGACACAACCATTTTTCATCGCATTTTTGATTTTTTGTTTGCTCAGTGGTGTATGTTCTGCAAGATGCGATAGTGCTGATATTGCGGACGAATCAACGACGATATGTCGCTCAAAGCGTGATTCTTGTGTAGTGCTGGTATCCATTGCTACATTATAACGTTTCTTGATGTAACGATATAATTGGTGATTTTTGGATAATATACCCAAAATATCTCCTAACTACGTGTTTTTCATGAAAATTGTATATGCAATTATTCTAATAAAGGTTTAGACTAGCCACCTCGTCGAATATTAGCTCCAGATCTCGTATCCCGGCAACCTGCGTGGTTGTCCTAAATTGAGTGAGTGGGCTTGTGGTTGTTCTCCGGAATGGAATGACTGTGACGTAAGCCCAACACACACAATTAGGTACTATCATGAGCACAGATACAAACGCTGACGTGTCAATTACGTTTGCTGATTTAGAATTAAATGAATCCCTTCTCAAAATATTAGATGAAGTGGGTTATGAAAAACCTTCGCCGATTCAGGCACAAACAATACCTTTATTATTGGAAGGCCGGGACATTATCGGTCAGGCACAAACCGGTACCGGTAAAACAGCAGCGTTTGCATTGCCGTTGATTTCCAATATGGATATGAAACAAAAAGATCCGCAGCTACTGGTTCTTGCACCGACACGTGAACTTGCCATCCAGGTCGCCGAAGCCTTTCAAAAATACGCTACCCATATGAAAGGTTTTCATGTGTTGCCGGTTTATGGCGGTTCAGATTACAGCGGACAGATACGTTCATTAAAACGTGGTGTGCATGTTGTGGTTGGTACGCCGGGTCGAGTGATGGATCATATTCGTAAAGGTACGTTGAAACTGGGTAACTTAAGCGCCCTGGTTTTAGATGAAGCCGATGAAATGTTGCGCATGGGTTTTATCGACGATGTCGAATGGATTTTAGAGCAGACGCCGGATGACAGACAGATTGCATTGTTTTCGGCCACCATGCCAACGCAGATTCGTCGTATTGCGACAAAGTATTTAACCGATCCGGAACAGATAACCATCAAGTCAAAAACTTCGACGGTTGAAGCTATTCGCCAGCGATTCTGGCCGGTAAGTGGTGTGCATAAACTGGACGCATTAACCCGAATTTTAGAGGCGGAAGAGTTTGGCGCAATGATTATTTTCGTGCGCACAAAAAATTCAACTGTAGAGCTGTCCGATAAATTAAGCGCACGTGGTTATGCATCGGCTGCGTTGAATGGTGATATCGCGCAAAATCAACGTGAACGAACCATTAAAAATTTAAAGAGTGGTAAGTTGGATATTATTGTTGCAACTGATGTTGCTGCTCGTGGTCTTGATGTTGAGCGCATTAGTCATGTGGTGAACTATGACGTGCCGCATGATACTGAATCGTATGTGCATCGTATTGGTCGTACTGGTCGTGCGGGCAGAACCGGTGATGCAATTTTGTTTGTCGCGCCTCGTGAAAAACGCATGTTGAATGCGATTGAACGCGCCACAAAACAGAAGATTGAAATGATGGAGCTGCCATCCACTGATGTTATCAACGATAAGCGTATCAATAAGTTTAAACAAAATATTACCGATACACTGGCGAATGAAGATTTAGGTATGTATTCGCAATTAATCGAACAGTATCAGCAAGAGCATAATATTCCAGCTTTGGAAATTGCAGCAGCATTAGCCAGACAGGTTCAGGGTGATGACGATTTCTTACTAACAAATAAACCACAACGGAAAAAGCAAAGTCGCGATGACTGGGACAAAGATGATCGTAGTAGTCGAGATCGTCCAAGACGTGAACGACCTGAAAGAAGTGAGCGATCAGAAAGAAGTGAACGCTCTCCCAGACGTGAGCGCCAACCACGTGATACTGCGCTTGATGAAGGTATGGATCGTTACCGCATCGAAGTCGGCCATGATCACCAGGTAAAACCCGGCAATATTGTAGGTGCTATTGCGAACGAAGCTGATATTGAAAGTAAATACATCGGTCGTATCTCTATTTATGATTCACACAGTACAATTGACCTTCCTGAAGGCATGCCTAAAGAATTACTTTATACGTTAAAGAAAGTTTGGGTTGCAGGTCAGCAACTAAAAATTTCGCGTGAAGGCGATAACAAAGGTGGTGGTCAACAGGAAAGCAAGAAACCCGCGGGTAAACCTGCTGGCGCTCAATTTAAGGATAAGAAAAAAGAAAAAAGTCATGTAAAAAGTGACGGAAAAGACGACAATAAACGTACCTTGAGTTTGAAAAAACGGGTGCGTAGGAAATAAGTTTTTATATAGTCTGTTATTGACTCTTAGCGGGCAGTCAAAACAGATAAAATGATTTACCACAGAGACACAGAGGGCGCAGAGAAAAGACAATGTGTGTTGGCGGGTAAGAATAATATTGGAGCGAATAAATTCGCACTTACATAGGGCTTAACAGCACCAATTTTTTTCTCTGCGTCCTCTGTGTCTCTGTGGTGAATAAGTATTTGAGGCTTTTGCAGACGTCCGAAAATGGTCCAGACTGTGTGAAAACTCAATATTTTTTATGAATCGAACAATGAGAAGCAAGCCGTGCTCCTTTAAGCGACTCATAAATAAAAAGTATCAGTAATCCATTTTTAAAATCATCAAAAATTGAGG
>Ga0316209_1001555_pt1 | contig 22983 bp, 23 predicted proteins | sample 6monopyrite_MG_FD_204945 | JGI IMG/M metagenome (GOLD analysis project Ga0316209, IMG submission 204945) | Microbial mat bacterial communities from mineral coupon in-situ incubated in ocean water Damariscotta River, Maine, United States -... | ecosystem: Environmental > Aquatic > Marine >...
AATCTATTCCACAGTAGTAGGGATGCATGTTATTGTAGAAGTTCATTGGGTTTTCTCCTTTTGGTTTAGTCACCTTTCAGTTTAGTAAACTCTACTAAACTGGGAGAAGGCTCAATGAGTATCAAGTCAATCAACGCCGACACAAAACCGTATGCTTGAATTACTTCGTAGAAACAGTACTATCATTCACTACAATAATTTAGCCAACTACTCGGTTTCGTGCCGGTTATCTAGGCGTTATACGTAATAAAGAGACAAAAAGAAAAAGAAAAATATAAATGCATTTGTGTGCTCTCAGCTCTATTATTCATGCAAGCAATAATAAGCACTAAAATTCACAGCTAATTGAATATAATTAAAAGCATAAAAGAAAAAATCATAAGCTCAATAGCACACAGACTAAAAGCATTAAAAAAAACAATTTTGTAACTTAGCTATTCACAATCATTACATGCTGTTAAAGCACTAGCTTCGTTTCGTATAACAAGTAAATCAGCCTGACCAATAACGCGTGCTTCAACTACTCCGTTATTGTATGCTACAAAACAATCAATACTCACTAGCCGTCCGCGTTATGGCCAGGCTATTAAGGCGTTATAACCTTAAAAAATGAAATAGCTAAAATTCATACAATACATTCAATTGGCCTTTATGTTTTATATAGTGCTGTTGGTTGTTATTTCCTTTTCTAATTTCATGCAAAAAGGAAAGTTAGTACATGGTGCAAATAAAGGTGATAATTGCTTTCTTCCAATTTACACATACTCGGGGGAAAATTCATACACAGCAAGCCTATGCAATAACAATGAATTCTTTCTATTCATAGCTAGAATTAATAAACAAAACCCTGAAGAAAATAGTTTCAACAATATAAGTGATATCATTTTTTCTACCCAACATTCTTAATTGGCTGTTATTTTTGGCTTTACTACTCTAAGCAAGTATTATCTAATTATGCGCCATGGTTATAACAAGTCGTCCAAGCACCAAAAAGCGCGTCGCGTTATTTCAAACGTTATGTGCCCAAGCTTCAGATTAATTTCAAGATATAAAGGAGTATGTAGTGACAATAAGTAAAATTTGGATGCGATTGATCATTATTTTCGTTACAAGCAATTTAATGGCTTCATTAGCCTCGAGTGAGGAAATTTCACTTGGCAACACCCAGGCACCAGTTACTTTAATTGAGTACGGATCTTTAACATGTGGTAAATGCCTACGCTTTCATAAATACGTTTTTCCTCAAATTAAACAGCATTATATTGACGCGGGGACAGTTCGCTTTATATATCGCCATTTCCCAACGGGCGGGGCAGCAGTACACGGAGCTCGTGCAGCTCAATGCGCGGGTGACAAATATTACGAAATGGTTGATGCGCTTTTTTCCACAGTGGCAAATTGGTATCAGGCCGAGAACAGAGATACCTTATTTGTTAAGCAGGCAACTTCACTCGGATTGAATTCACAGGAGTTTATTACATGTATTAGTGATAAAAAACTCTTAGATGATATATTAAATCAGCAGCAAGTAGCGAAGAGAGACTTGGATATAACCGGAACACCCACCTTTTTCATAAATGGAAAAATTGTGCATGGAAAAAGAAGCTTTGTTGAAATGAAAGCACTGATAAGTGAAGCACTTAACAAAGATCATTAGTGGTTAACACATAACAAATCGTCCAACCCGGCTGTTTTATACGCCGCTCCGCTTCACTCTGCTCTGTATATAACACAAGTTAACTTAAACATTAGGCATATGAAGAAAGGAGCTATTATGATTATAAATATTTTCCTAGTACTTTTAATCTTATTATTATCAAGCTGCATGCAAAGTAAATACGATTTTATCCATTCATCCACACCTAAAAACATTAACCCTAAATCTTACTTTTTGTTTTTTATGCACGGAAAAATTGTTGAAAAAAAAGGTATTCCCGCTAGCAGCAGAAAATATGGCGATTATGAATATCATGCCATGCTAGATAGTTTTGCATCGAATGGCTTTAATGTTATATCTGAAGCCAGGAGTTCTGGAACTGACATATATGATTATGCTTATAATGTAGCCGAGCAAGTAGAGCAGTTAATAGAATCTGGAGTACCTGCATCACATATTACTGTTTCTGGGTTCTCCAAAGGCGGACGAATGACTCTTGTAGTATCAAGTTTGTTAAACAATAAAGACATAAGATATGTAGTACTTGCAGGCTGTCGATCATCAGACCTAGAAAACTTTAATTTAAATCTCTCGGGGAAAGTGTTGTCAATTCTTGATTCAAATGATGATAGGTTTGAATCATGCTCAGAAATATATTCCGAAGGTAAAGATAATCTCCATTCAAGAGAAATTATTCTAAATATCGGTGATGGACATGGAGTATTCTACACTCCAATGACTGAATGGCTGACACCGTTGATAGCATGGGCAAAACAGTAGGTACGCCTAACAAGTCATCGCCCAACCGGTTTATTCCTGCATCCACTATCGGGTAATCGAGTCAAAATATGGTCTGTACGTGTTAGTGGAAATTGGCGTGTCATTTTTCGTTTTAAAGGTGAACATGCTGAAATTGTAAATTATGAAGACTATCATTGAGGTTATATTATGCTAATGCACAATCCCCCACACCCTGGTGAAATAATAAAAGAGCTATGCTTAGAACCAGTAACTGATGCAGCCAAAGGCCTTGGCATCAGCCGCAAAACATTATCGAGCATTCTTAATGGCAAGGCAGGCATTAGTCCTGAAATGGCAGTTCGTTTATCTATTGCATTTAACACATCATCAGAAAGCTGGTTAAATCAGCAAACCCAATATGACTTATGGCAAGCAGAGCAGCACCGCAAAGAACTTGATGTTGCCCACTTGTATGTTGCATGAAAGACATTGTCTCTTTATCCGGGCCACAGAGCCTTCTAATACGATGAGGCTCTAAGCGGCGAATGGAAAGGCTATCGATCCTCTCGTTTAAACCTGCAATACAGAGTTATCTACAAAGTAGAACCTGAACAAATACTTATTCAGGTAGTGAAAGCCACACCTCACGACTACGGGAAAAAGTAATATGAAAAATTATAGAAAAGCTAAAAAACAAACTGAAGTCTTCGTAGGTGATTCTGTAAAAATACTGCGTGAATTTCAACAACTTAGCCAAAATAAGTTAGTAGAACTAACTGGCATCCCTCAATCTACTATATCTGCAATTGAAAATAACAGAGTACAGCTTGGTGTAGAAAGAGCCAAAGTGTTTGCCAGAGCACTCCAATGCCATCCAGCTGTTTTAGTTTTCCCAGGCTGGGACATACAACATGAATCTGCAGCATAAGGCCTAACAAGTGGAAATAATTAAAACCTTTGGTTTATTTGTAGTTACAGCATTAGCAGAAATTATTGGCTGCTATCTTCCTTATCTGTGGTTAAAGCAAGGGCATTCCATTTGGCTACTGGTTCCCGCAGCAATTAGTCTCGCCGCATTTGCCTGGTTGCTCACATTACACCCTCATGCAGCCGGCCGTGTTTATGCCGCATATGGTGGAGTTTATGTAAGCGTTGCATTGTTTTGGTTGTGGGCTGTCGATTCAGTCCGCCCCACGGTAACTGATTGGCTTGGTGTAGGAGTTGTTCTTGTCGGTATGTTCATCATTATGTTCGGGCATCGTCATGCCTAACAGGTAACTGTGGCGTCAACCCAATTACAAAATAAATATACATTACCCTATTATACTTTGGGCTCATATCTGAAGGTGTCGACTTGGATACTCTAGTAACTGCGGAATGGCTGAAACAGCATATTGATGACCCTGATTTAGTCATACTTGATTGCACGGTTGTTACCATGCCCGATACAAATGATCCGCGTGGGCTACATAATGTCTGTGGACGCCCTGATTATGAACTTGGTCACATCCCCAATGCCGGCTTTGCTGATCTTAAAGTCGAACTTAGCAAACCTAATGGCCCAATTGAATTCGATTTATTAAGCCCCGAACAATTTTGTTCCTCCATGGGTAAATTGGGTGTGGGTGATGACTCCTATGTTGTACTTTACGACGCTAATTACACCGGCTGGGCTGCGCGAGTTTGGTGGATGCTGCGTTGGGTTGGTTTTGATAATGCCGCAATTTTAGACGGCGGCCTCGCTGCATGGACATCTACAGGCAATAAGCTTTCTCTCGAATCTGTAACCCGGCCTGCACAACAATTAACTCCAAAACCTCGCCCTGAATTAATTGCGTATCATGATGAAGTACTTGCCAGCATTAATAGTGAAGCTGTTATTCTTATCGATACATTACCCGAAGAATTTTATCGCGGTGATGTGAGCATCTATCCTCGGCCTGGCCATATTTTAAGTGCGATTAATATTAATGGCCTGAGCCTACTTGATAAGACAGGACACTTGCTTAAGCAGGAAGAACTGGCCGCGATGCATGATTTTGATCACAACGTTCGCATAATCACTTATTGTGGAGGTGGCATTGTCGCCTCAACCGATGCATTCGTTTTAACTCGATTGGGGTTTAACAATGTGGCCGTATATATGGCTTCACTTGAGGAATGGACGGCGGATCCCAATAATCCAATGGAGACAGGTAGTGTTAAATAAAACACGGGGAATATACAAATAATAGAAACAATTCTGCTTGATATTATGAGGCATTTTACATTTATTCAAAATTAATTTACGCCAATTTTAGAAGCACGTAAAACTGTAAGTTCCACAATATAAAATATAACAATTCCTCCAAAACTGACTGAAAGCATGCCATTCAAGCTAAACAACTTAATTAATATTGGCTCGCCTTAATGCATTCACATCACCTGTTACATGAATTCACCGAAGTTATTCCTGTATCTATTATCAGGTAGTCAAGATAAAATATTTCCTGCATTTATAAATGCTAATTGCTGCGTTACTTTTCATTTTAATGATGAGCATACTGAAATAGTAAATAATGCAACAAAAGAGAACACATGCACATGTGAAGTAAAAAATCCATCCGGTAAATGTTGCTTAAAAGATTTTCCGAAATCATAAAAAACCAAACAACTATACAAATAAATATTATGTCAAGTGCGCAAATAATGTAACCCTGGCCTGGTAAACAGCGGCCACTATAGATGAAATAAATTTCACCCCTGTTTACTGCTCATTTGTCAGCGCTGCCTTTATTGCTTATTATCATCTAATTCACTAATTACCCTTCGGCAAACTATGGATCCACAACTCATCTCTATTCATTATACTGATCCGCTCTGGATAGCCATCGCTTTCTTATGTGGTTTGGCGGTTAGGGTAGTTGGCTTACCTCCTCTACTCGGTTTTCTGGCTGCCGGCTTCTTGCTTAACGCTATGGGCGCACAGGGTGGTGAGTTTTTGGATGCGATGGCCGATATGGGCATTACCCTGCTACTGTTCAGCATTGGCCTCAAGCTTAAGTTAAAGTCGTTAGCGAGGCCTGAGGTGTGGGGCGTAGCAACCCTGCACATGACTGCAATCACCTTATTAATTGCCACTATGGTGCTGGTACTTTCTTATACCAGCTTGCCGCTCCTATCTGATCTTGATATGGAGACAGCCTTACTCATCGGTTTTGCCATGTCTTTTTCTAGCACCGTGTTCGCAGTGAAAATTCTCGATGAACTCGGAGCAACCAGTGCCGGACATGGACGCATTGCAATTGGCGTGCTGGTTGTTCAAGATATTGCGGCGGTTGTGTTCATTGCAGTATCGATGGCCAAGTTACCTACTCCTTTTGCATTGGCATTAATCGCACTCATACCCTTGCGTTTTCTAATGTTTAAAATTCTCGATAAAGTTGGCCATGGTGAACTTTTGATTCTGTTAAGCATTACTCTGGCACTGCTCGGTGCGGATATCTTCGAGATGGTTGGTATTAAGGCGGATGTTGGTGCATTGGTGTTTGGCATGTTGTTCGCTAGTCACCCCAAAGCTAACGAGATGGCGAAAGCACTACTTGGTTTCAAGGAACTGTTCCTTGTAGGCTTCTTCCTTAGTGTCGGCATGACGGCTATGCCGGGCTGGACAGAAATTATGGTCGCGCTGCTGTTCATTCTGTTTCTACCACTTAAAGTTGCACTGTACTTTGGACTATTCAACCTGTTCAGTCTTAGGTCCAGCACTTCGTGGCGCACTTCCCTTAATCTGGCCAACTATAGTGAGTTTGGTTTGATTGTCGGTGCTATTGCGGTCTCTTCTAACTGGTTGCCGAAAGAATGGTTAGCTGTGTTTGCTGTCGTGATGTTGATGTCCTTTATTGTTTCCGCACCGTTGGTAAATATACGAGATAACCTGTACCAAACATGGCGACCCAAGTTGAAATACTTCGAGCGAGCCAAGCGCCTTTCGGGTGAAGAAAATCTGGAACTAGCCGGAATTAAGGTAGTGGTGTTCGGTATGGGTAGAATGGGCACTGCTGCTTATGTTGCGATGGAGCCAGACTACCCGGGTGATCTTGTCGGCGTGGAAATTGATCTAGATAAGGCGGCACAACACAGTGCAACCGGTAGAAATGTCGTAAGCGGCGATGCGACCAACCCGGATTTTTGGACGCGCGCGCCAGATTTACTCGATGGCCTGGAATGGGTACTACTGACTTTGCCGTCACATAAGGCAAATATGAATGCAGCATTACGACTTAAAGAAATGGGATATCAAGGCCGTATCGCCGCAACAACAAAATTTCGCGATGAGGAAGATGAATTAAAGGCTGCCGGTGTTGAACATACATTTAATATTTATACTGAAGCCGGCCTGGGTTTCGCCAATGAATTACAAAACTTTGTAAGCAAATAGTTAAATAGGCGACATACAATAAAATAACAACAGGATTCGCTATAATTTTACTGGTGACCTTATTTATTTTTATTGCATTAGCATTTTTAGCTTGATGCACACAAGCTGTATACATACATGCAAACTTAACAGTAAATTCATTTGCAGAGAAAACGTATACCCGGTAGTTTCAGGCCCATCAAGAAAAAACCACTCGACTTAGCCTTGGCAAAGCCGTGTTTACAGTTGCAGTCGCAATAATATTAATTATGCTTTTACAGCGCTACTTCGTTAACTTACAAAACACCATCAATCTATTTAGATTATCTCTAGCCAACTGCTATAATATAATTTGACATCTTTCGTTTGATTTTTATTAATAAATAATAGTTTTTTACCCCATGCCTGATTCTACAATTCCTGGATACAAAATCCTTAAAAACATTGCCAAAGGTGGCATGGCACGCGTTTTTCTTGCCATACAGGAAACAGTTGGTCGCACTATTGCAATAAAAATACTACCCAAAAGTGTTTGCAAGGATAAAAACTTTTCCAAATTGTTTTTACAAGAAGCCAATTGTGGTGTTCTCAATCATCCTAATATTATTACTATTTATGATGCGGGCGAAACTGATAGTCATTTATATATTGCAATGGAATATTTACAAGGCGGCGATCTAAAACAACGGATTAAAACCCGCTTAAGCCAGGATGAAACTATTAATATTATCACCAAGCTAAGTGAGGCACTCGCCTATGCACATAGCAAGGGTTTTATTCATCGAGACATTAAACCCGGCAATATTATTTTTAATGATGACAACCAGCCCATATTGGCTGATTTTGGTATTGCCAGAGCTATTAGTTTTGGCGAGCAAACTGTTATAGATGGGATGCTATTGGGCACGCCTCACTATTCCAGCCCTGAACAAGCTTCCAGTGATAACATTGATCACCGTACCGATCTATATAGTCTTGGTGTTGTTTATTTTGAAATGCTAACCGGTAAAAAGCCTTTTACTGCCGACACTCCTTTTGCACTAATATATAAACATTTAGAAGAGGCTCCGCCAGAACTCGATAGCAAGCTCAAAGATCACCAGCCTATAGTTCACAAATTATTAGCCAAAAAACCAGATGATAGATACGCTTCTGCTTTTGACTTGATTGAAGACCTGGCAAAACTCACAAGAACAAAAAAAGAACAGGCCTCTATACGTAATGAGCATATGCGCACCTATAAAAGCGCCGCCGTTTTACTTACTTTGGTACTAGCATTCTCTGTTATCGTATCCGACACGCTTTCTGACTATACAGTAAAACAACTTGAACAAATAAAATCATTTGCCGATCGTACTACTATGATCACTAAAGTGTTTTTAGGTGACTTAGATCAGCAGCGCAAGAAAATCACCATGCAAAAAAATGAGATACATGCATTAAAAGAAGAAATTCATTTGCGCGACCTCATCGCCGTCCATCTCAAACAGGCCGCTTACTATATTGAAAAAAAACAATATATAACACCTAAAAACAATTCCGCATTAACTGAATACTCTCGAGTTTTATCTATCGAGCCCAACAATATACAGGCCAAATCAGGCATTGGCGTTATCGCCAATCATTACTTTTTAATTGCAAAAAATCACGAATCAAGGCGCGCTTATTTTGATGCACTTGACAATATTGACAGCGGATTAATTGCCAGCCCTGATGACGATAGATTAACCCATATGCGCAGCAGCATTTTTAATAGATTAAATATTAGTGATAAACGTTTGAAACTGGAAAGCGAACTACTTTTAGCAAAGAACTTAATCAAAAATGAAAAATATGATTTAGCATTAAAAAAATTAATGTTCCTTCAAACAATTAGCCAGAAGAACCAACGCATATTATCTTTGCTAAGTACCGTACAAAACCACTTAAAAGATGAAGTTTAAATTATGTTATTTTTTTATGACAGCTTAAATTACAGCTTCGTATTAAATATTATATTTACTTATTCGCGCCTATAAAAAACAACAAGAGCATGAACATGAGTTTAAACCCCACACCTGAACTTATTAATAACCTTTATTTAATTACTCTTTTTGCGGTTATTGTATCGTCGGCTTCTGGTGTACTAAAAGCCGGATTTAAAAAATTTGATCTTTTTGGCGTTATTATTATTGCCATTGCTACCGGCTTAGGCGGCGGCTCATTGCGTGACATGCTGCTTGATCGAGAAGTTTTCTGGATTGCTAATCAAAGCTTTTTTATTGTTTCCCTGATAAGCGCCATTTTTATGTTTGTTATTGCCCGCTTAATAGCCATACCTCCAAAATTCTTTTTAATCCCTGATGCAGCAGGGCTTGCGACTTTTGCTATAGCTGGCACTTTAGTCTCTTTAATGTCCGGTGCTCCGTGGCTTATAGCTAGTTTTATGGGTGTTATGACAGGTACGATGGGAGGGGTTTTTCGTGACATACTGAGCAACGAGCCACCTGTGGTTTTTCAAAGTCCTTTATATGCGACCGTTTCCTGGGGTGGTTCTTTAATTTTTATTGCTTTAATTAAATTACAGATAGATATTTCATTGGCTGCTGCTCTAGCAGGGGGCGGCGTATTTTTATCTCGAATGCTGGCAATACAATACAACATAAGCCTACCTAAGTTTAGATTTAAATCTTAGATGTAAACTACTACGCTACTTCTATAGGTATAATTAATTCGAATCGCGCACCCTTACCTAATCCTTCGCTCTTTACCTGAATCTCACCACCCATTTCTTTTGACATTATGGCGCTGTGATGCAAGCCATATCCATGCCCACCTTTTCTCTTTTTAAAACCAAATTCAAATACTCTGGCTATATCACCTTCAGCAATACCTACACCATTATCTTCAACATAGAAAATAACTGAATCTTTATCTTTTTTTATTCCTGCTATTATAACTTTATCACTTTCTTTGTTTGATAACGCATGCCCGGCATTACTCACTAAATTAACCAGCACCTGCATAAGCTTATGTTTATCAACCGCTATTTCAGGATCATCTTCATACGATCGTATTATTTTGATCCCTCGCTTACCCACACTGGCCATATTTATATTAATAGCATCATCCATTACCTCACTCGTTCGAATGTTTTCAATAACACCCATACTTCCAGTATGTGATTGCTGCATAGATACTATATTTTTAATATGCTCTATGTTATCAATCAGGCTATCTAGCTCAAGCACCTGAGCTCCCTGATCATGTATCAACTTTCCTGATAGCTCGGATAAAAAAGGAATAACATATTTTCCTTTCTCATCGTTATCTAAAAAATCACATAAGTTATTTTCATTTTCTTTCAGCATAACCATTAATTTTTCTAAATGATCAATTTTAGAATTCTTAAGTTGTGATTTAAGCAATGAAGCAGAAACATTAACGCTATTCAACACATTGCCTACGTTATGCAGCACACCGCTTGCAACCTCTGCCATACCCGCACTTCTTGCAATTTCTCCAATTTTTGAATTTAAGTCATTGAGTTCTTTCGTTCTTTCCTGAACTTTTAACTCAAGATTTTCATTGGCATTTTGCAACTCTTCTTGTGCCTTTTCTCTTTCAGTTACATCTCTGATAACCATCTGTACAAATTTCTTACCTTCTATCTCTATCCCTGTTAACTCCACATCAGTTGGAAACACCTCACCTCTTGCATTTGTAAAACTCCATTGATATCGTCTTTTAGTTTGTACCAGAGCATGGTTTATCGCACTAAAAACCCCTTCCCGTTTACCATCTTTACTATCTGTAAACATTGAAAGGTAATCAAAATTTGTTTTATTAAGCTCTTCTAGAGATTTAACATGAAACATATTCAATGAATTATCGTTGCAGTCAACAACATTATTTAAATCCAGTATTAATACTGCATCCATACTGCCTTCTATTAGTGCCTTAAATTTTAACGCCTCGTTTTTTATGTATCTCGCCTGATCAGAAAGCCGTCTTACCATATATGCAGTCATAACTATTAAAATTATAATAACCATTACACTTAAATAAATTATTTTCTTTGCTGAACTTTTCTCATACTCTTCTGCTGCTTTAATTTTTATTTTATTTGTTTCTTTTTGCACCAGTAATAATTCATTAATTTTTTCGAATACTTTTTGCTGGAAATTTAATGCCTGTCCAGCCAGATGCATTGCCCGCTCTTTATCATTATTTTCAACTGCGTCAAAAATTTTGTACTGCATCTCTACTGTTTCCATTGATATTTTTCTTTGCTCCTCAAGCAACTCCTTTTCTCGCTGGTTAATTCCCAGAGAGATAAAGCTTTCTCTCGCTTTTAAAAAAACACCGCCTTGATGACGAAATCTCATCCATTCTTCATCGATTAAAAATGCATCATCTAATAAAATAATATGCATAAGATTCAGGTTTCTTTCACGCGCAGCAATACGCATATCATAAACCAGACTTGTTTTTACTTCTGAAGCTAAAACGAGTTCTTCTGTCTGTTTGTAGAGTGAATTAAGGGCGCGCCAGGAAGTGATACTGATGGCAGTTATAAGTACACACGACACCAACAAACCTATCGCCAGGTTTGTTCGAATATCAATCTCGATACGAGAATCTGTGTTAGTGGTGAAAATCATTAAGTAAAACTGCAACCTGCTTTATATTTATTAGGCAAGTATAGTCTATTTTTTTGCGCACTTATTTTTGCTGACACGCTTTCGGCTAGCGGCTATTTTTAAGAAACACTTCAGTAAATCTGTCCGTCCTACACAATGTAAGACAGAGTAAAAACATCCATTGTTTAACGCATGGTCACTAATTCTTCGGCGCTTGTAGGGTGTATGGCCACGGTGTCATCAAAATCTTTTTTAGTGGCGCCCATACGCATTGCAACAGCAAAGCCCTGTAACATCTCATCCGAGCCCGGACCAATAATATGGCAGCCTACTACTTTCTCTTGCGCACCGATACAAACTAGCTTCATCGCCGTGGGTACTTCATGACGGGTCATTGAGTTATACATAGCGGTGAAACGTGTTTGATATGTTTTTACCGCATCACCATGTTCTTTGCGTGCTTCATCTTCTGTTAAACCGACTGTACCAATAGGCGGGTGACTAAATACTACAGTGGCAATCATTTTGTAGTCTAAATGACGGTCTTTCTGATTATTGTATAAGCGATCACCTAAACGACGACCCGCCGCTATAGCGACGGGTGTCAGTGGTGCACGTCCCGTTACATCACCCAGCGCAAAAACACTTTCTACATTGGTGTTTTGAAACAGGTCTGTTTGAATATATCCCTGTTCATCCACCTCCAGGTTAACAGCATCTAGCTTCATGCCCTGAGTATTGGGATGCCGGCCAATTGCCCATATCACTTCATTGAAACCTGTACTCTTGTTTCCCTGATCATCGCAAATCGTTAGGCTGCCATCTTCTTCTTTAATAATTTCTGTAATCTGTGTGCGAGCGCGCACCTCAATCCCCTGGTCTAGCATTTGTTCTAGCAAGGTTTCACGCAGCATGGCGTCAAATTCACGCAATACATGCTGTTTACGCAGGTACATAGTTACGTTGCTACCTAATGCCTGAAGCACACCCGCTACTTCCACCGCAATATAACCTGAACCAACGATTGCTACTTTTTTAGGACACTCTGTTAAAGCAAAGAAGCCATCGGAATCAATACCGTGCTCTGCGCCTTTTACATCGGGAATAGTCGGTGTTGTACCGGGAGAAATAACAATGTGATTAGCGCTAAATTGTTTTCCTTCTACCTCTATGGTGTGTTCATCCACCATAGAGGCAAAACCGCTTAGCTCATCAATATTCGAATCGGCCAGATAATTGTGATACCAGTTATTAATGCCCGATATATAATTTTCACGCTTGGTGACCAGATGATTCCAGTCAAAACCCTTATTTTCAAGGTCAAAACCGTAGTCTTTTGCATCTTCTAAAGCATGTGCCAAATTAGCACCAAACCACATAATCTTTTTAGGCACACAACCCACGTTTACACAGGTGCCGCCCATTTTACCACTTTCTACAACTGCACACTTCGCGCCATAAGCGGCTGCGCGTTCTGCCACGGATAATCCGCCGCTGCCCGCACCAATTGCAATTAAGTCGTAATCGTATTTATTTGACATGATAAACCCTGTGTTGAAAACCTGAGGTCGGGTAATATACCAGCACACAGTCAACCGGAACACCCATATAGACCAATGTTGTTATTCGATTTTCTAAAAAAACAAAATTCTAATAAAAAATATCAGTTTGTTGTCGACAGACTCGAGCAATATACCCTGCTTACCAGGCTCGACCGGCCGATAGGCTCACTGCTTTTACTTTGGCCTACGCTTTGGGCGCTATGGATTGCTGCCGAGGGCTGGCCAGACCCGCTGGTATTGCTGGTGTTTGTGAGCGGCGTGTTTTTAATGCGCTCTGCTGGTTGCGCGATTAATGATTTTGCCGACCGCGATATAGACCCGCACGTAGCACGCACCAGCCAACGCCCACTCGCCACCGGACGCATTAGCGCTAAAGAAGCACTTGTAGTATTTGCCTCACTTTCCTTAACGGCGTTTATTCTCGTGCTGTTTATGAATGAGCTAACGATTTACATGAGCTTTGTTGGCGTGGCACTCGCCGCCAGCTATCCCTTTATGAAACGCTTTCATTACATGCCACAGGTTCATTTAGGCGCCGCCTTTGGCTGGGCAGCCCCCATGGCCTTCACTGCGCAGGCCAATGAAATCACCGCCATTACCTGGCTGATTTTTATGGCCACTGTTTTATGGGCAACCGCTTACGACACCATGTACGCTATGGCGGATCGTGAAGATGATTTGAAAATTGGCGTTAAATCTACGGCCATTTTATTTGGAGAGGCTGACAAGTTAATTATTGGAATGCTACAGGCACTACTGCTTTTAAATTTAATTTTAATTGGCACTAGCGCAGAACTTGGCCTGTTTTATTTTCTGGGTCTGGCAACGGCAACAGGCTTTTCCATTTATCAGCAGTACTTAATTAAAGATCGCGAGCCAATTAAATGCTTCCATGCATTTTTAAATAATAACTGGTTTGGGTTTTGTGTATTTGCTGGGATATTTATTAATTACTGGGTGGCGTAATATCGGGTGGATATTGTGTTGTTATTCACTCTTGCATTGCATTTAGTCTTGATCTGAGGTTTTAAGGTTCGCCTGCTGGCGCCTTACTTCTTTACCAACAGCAGCAAAGAAGTAAGCAAGAAATCGCCGTTCCGGGTGCTTTGCCTTCATAAAAAGCAATGAAGGTTCCCGAAAATTATGCGAATGAGTAATAAGTGTTTTAGTACTGTTAGTTTAAGCTTCGTTGCCGGGTCGTGTCGATGCGCCACCCGAGCTTAATCGCCACTTAAAATCACATCCCTGTGATTTTCTCCCTAGGGAGAAATAATTTTCGGCAAGGCACAGGGAAGTCTGTCGCCAGTCCATTTAAATAATCGTCATCCAAAAATGACAACGTCACTGTATAAGCGCAGTTTTAGTTACTCTATACACTGAGCGAATATCATCAGTAAAACTACCTCTTATAAAAACAAATCAGCATTTTAATTCATTAAGAAAAAATCATAATAACTATAAATCTAGTGAGATGTTATTTAAAAATCGAAGTAATGAATTTCAGCCTGGCGACAATCCGCCCTGTTGCCAGCTGAAAACTGTACAACAGTAGGGAGGTGATTTCACAGGGATGTGAAATCAAGTTTCGATTAAGCCCGGACGGCGCATCGAAACGACCCGGCAAAAGAGTAATGAACTAACAGTTTAATAAATTCACGAAAGAGGTGATAACAGTTTTCAGGAACCCTCATGCCGTTCATGAGGGCTGGCAACTGAGGTGAGCGGGCTTTTTGCTTACTTTTTTGGCTGTAGAAAAAAGTATGTCGCCAGCAGGCGAACCTTAAAACCTCAGATCAAGACTAAAGTAAACCACACCCTAAACATCTAAAATAACAAATTCACCGGGTTGAATGTTATTTAAATGCCATTCGCCAATTCTGCAACGAATCAAGCGCAAGGTAGGAAAGCCAACCGCTGCGGTCATTCTGCGCACCTGCCGATTACGCCCCTCACTAATGCTTAACTCCAACCAACTGGTGGGAATTTCTTTACGAAATCTTACCGGTGGATCTCTTGGCCATAAATTTTCTGGCTGTGAAATTATTTTCGCCTGTGCAGGCTTTGTTAAACCATCTTTTAGCTTTACGCCTTTTTTTAACTGCTCTATGGCCTGCTGCGTAATTTCCTTATCAACCTGCACCCAATAAGTTTTTTTCATTTTATTTTTTGGGCTGGCAATTTTATTTTGTAATTTTCCATCGTCGGTTAACAATAACAAGCCTTCCGAATCATGGTCGAGTCGACCTGCGGCATACACATCTTTTATATCAATGTATTCAGCTAATGATGGATGTTTTTCATGCTCACTAAATTGACAAATAACGCCATAGGGCTTGTTAAAAACAATCAGCTTAGACATTAGTACAATGCCAACCATCTTTCGCGTCGTTGATCACTCACATTTAATTGATCGAACAGTTTATGAAACTCATCTTCATCGGGAATGCCCTGCCAGCGAATTGATTTTTCATGATCATCAAATATGGCATCGGTAACAATTTCAGTTAAGCGCTTATTGGTGGGCAATAAATCTTGATGCTCTTCTACTAAATTTTGAATTCTTGCTGAACCACGAAATTTCATTTTAGAAATATTTTCTATATTTTCTAAAATATCATCTATGCCTTTATATTTGCTTAGTAAATTAGAGGCCATTTTATAGCCAACACCAGGAATGCCGGGAATGTTATCTACCTTATCACCCGACAACGCCAACAAGTCCGCAATTAACTCCGGCTTTACGCCAAATTGTTTTTCAACACCTTTGCTGTTTAAAACATTCCCTCGGGCAAAATCCCACCAGGCATCTCGCTCACCTAATACTAATTGCGTTAGATCTTTATCGGCACTCACTATAGTGACATCAAAGTCTTCGCTTCTTAGTCGATTTGAAAGTGTGCCCACTATATCGTCTGCTTCAAATCGATTGCTGCCAAATTCGGGAATCCCCATGACGCGGCAAAACTCACGGCAGTATCTAAACTGAGTGATAAGTTCTTCCGGCGCAGGCGGGCGATTGGCTTTATATTCCGGAAAAATTTCACGACGATAGGAATTGGTTTGCTGCGCATCAAATGCGCAGGCAATATATTCGGGCTCTTTTTGCTGGAACAACTGATATAAAAATTCAGTAAATCCGTAAACCGCATTGGTGGGATTACCGTCGATATCTGTGATGGAGTCATCGAATACATGCCAGCCACGAAAAATATAAATACTGGAATCGATTAAATAGGCGCGTTTACTCATGCCTGTATTTTAACTTAGTGGTTGCAACGATTCTTATTTATTTTTTATGCATTGCTACCTCGCGCCTTAAAGCGTCGAAAGCACTTCTATATCTTTGCGCACCGCTGCCACAGACTGGCTAAAGTTTTCCTCTTCCTGCGCATCTAAATCCAGGCTTATAACTTTCTCAATACCCTCTTTGCCCAATACACAGGGCACGCCAATCGCCAGATCATTGCAAGCATATTCATTATCTAGAACCGCCACCGTGGGCAATATGCGCTTTCGATCATTAACAATAGCATCCACCATAACCGCAACGGCGGCAGCGGGCGCATCAAACGCGCTGCTATTTTGGCGTAACGCTAAAATTTCTGCACCGCCATTGCGTGTACGCGACACAATATCATCTATGGCTTGCTGATCGAGGAAGTTACTGACGGGTATACCGGAGATAGTAGTGTAACGCATCATCGGCACCATTGAGTCACCGTGGCCGCCCATTACCATGGCATCTATATCCAGTGCTGAGTAGCCGGTTTCCATGGCAATAAAACTCGCCATGCGCGTTGAGTCGAGTACCCCCGCCTGCCCCATAATTCGACTACGATCCCAGCCGGTTTTTTTCCATGCGCGATATGTAAGAATGTCTACCGGATTAGATACAAATAACATTTTGCTATTGGGCGCGTACTGCAACACACTTTCAACGATTTCATCGGTCACGCGGACGTTAATTTCTAATACATCGGAGCGTGACATGCCGGGTTTTCTGGGCACGCCGGCGGTGACAATAATTAAATCAGAATCTGTCATTAGCTCATGATTGGTGCCACCCTTAAGCCGAGTATCAAATCGAAACAGAGGCGCATCTTCCTGAATATCCAGTGCAGCACCTTCTGCGGCACCTTCACGAATATCAATGAGGGCTATTTCACGACACATATCTTTTGAGGCTATAAATTGTGCGGTGGACTCACCAACACGGCCCGCACCGACTACTGTGATTTTTTTCATCATTATTCCCTTTAAACAAAAAACCGCATAACAAGTATGCGGTTAGTTTTTTCTTTATCTAAAGTTTAGCAGCTAATCATGCACATGTTTGGCAACACCACTATCAACCGCTGCCTGAGCAACAGCAGCGGGAACCCGCTCAATTAGCCGCGGATCAACCGGCTTGGGGATAATATAATCAGGGCCGAATTCCATTTTATCCAGCCCATAAGCATGCATCACCGATTTTGGCACGGGATCTTTTGCGAGGCTTCTTATTTCATGTACCGCGGCGATATGCATTTCCTGGGTAATCGTCGTAGCGCCTGCATCCATTGCACCACGGAAAATATACGGGAAGCCTAAAACATTATTAACCTGATTAGGGTAATCACTTCTTCCCGTCGCCATAATTAAATCGTCGCGCGTTTGCCTGGCAAGCTCAGGGTTAATTTCTGGATTGGGGTTCGACAGTGCAAATACTACCGGCCTGGCTGCCATTGCCTTAATCATTTCAGCTGATACTAAGTCTGCGCCCGAGACACCAATAAATACATCCGCACCCTGCATTGCATCTAATGCGGTACGTCGCTCGGTACACACGGCAAACTCTGCTTTATAAATATTTAAATCGTCACGCTCGGTATGAATCACCCCATTGCGATCAAGCAGCATCATATTTTCTTTATGCGCACCTAAGCCCACCAATAAACGCATGGACGCGATGCCAGCCGCACCGGCACCCATACAGACAATTTTTGCTGTACTGAGTTCTTTTTCCTGTAGTTCTAATGCATTCAATAAACCGGCAGCAATAATGATGGCGGTACCGTGCTGGTCGTCATGAAACACTGGAATATCCAGCATACTATCGAGTGTGCGTTCAATTTCGAAACATTCTGGCGCTTTTATATCTTCTAAATTAATACCACCAAACGTCGGTGCAATACGCGCCACGGTATCAATAAAATCTTTTGGTTTTGCGGCATTCACTTCTATGTCGAACACATCAATATTGGCAAAGCGTTTAAACAATACTGCTTTGCCTTCCATTACCGGCTTACTGGCTAGCGCGCCAACATTACCCAGGCCCAAAACCGCTGTACCATTCGTAATAACACCTACCAGATTTCCTTTTGCAGTATAGTGATAAGCTTCTTCTGGGTTTTCGTCAATTGCCTTTACTGGCTCTGCAACACCGGGCGTATATGCCAGCGACAAATCATCCTGACTGTTACATGGCTTAGTTATATCAGTGGCTATTTTCCCCGGTGATGGGAAACGATGGTATTCAAGTGCGCGTTTTTTATCTTCTTCATTCATTTTTTAGTCACTGATAAACTTGTTTTCGATGCAGCAAATTAACATGCTTCTGCCGATTAAACATCTATTAATTCTATACATAGAGCCGCATTATTTAATGCCAATATTTTCTGTAAGCGCATCGGGATGACGAATATTTATTTGATAATATTCTTTTTTCTTATGCAACCAACCGCGCACTCGAATGCGTTTACCCTGTAATGTATTCAAGTGACTCAAACTAAAATTGCGCCAGTCTTTTTTATAAATGCGCACATTTAACAAGCCGCCGATGACCAGGGTAATATGCTTAGCGGCTTTTTTCAGCTGAGTTACCTGACCTTGTATTCGTTGAAAACCCTGTTTTGCTGACGGCAGCTGACTGATATCTAAAAGCTGATATTGCGCTAACTGCCAGATGCCATGCCCTGCCTGCCGCGCCAATACTTCCTGCTGCTGATAACAATCACTCAAGCGATCATTTGGCGGCGTGGTAAAGGCAATGGCATGTCCTTGCCGAATAAGATATGCCTGTAGATTAATGCCTTCCGGGGTAAAAATATGCGCCAGCGTTCGCCCGTATCGGTCAAACTGTTGCTGACCGTAATTCAGGCCAACACGCATGTCGGCTTTGTTTAATTGCTGCTGTAATGCTCTGCGTGCGCGTTGCCCACTCGCCTTAATTTCACGGGGAATATGGCGTTTTTTACTAAACACCTCGGGAGTATCTATGCCAATTAAACGCACTTTTCTGCCATCCTCAAGCTGAACAGTATCGCCATCGTAAACAGTATTAACCTTCACCGACTCATCTATCTGCCGTGGCGGGCATTCATTTGCCGTGACATTTAGTGAAATGCAGGCACAAAAAAAGGCACTGAATTTCAGCGCCTTTTTGAGTAAGTCACACATGGTTAGCAAAAAACTATGATTTGCCACCAAAGCGCTTACGGAATTTATCAATCTGACCCGCTGAATCCATAACTTTCTGCTTACCAGTGTAAAATGGATGACATGCAGAGCATACTTCAACTGAAAGTGCTTCTTTGCTGTATGTAGAGCGCGTTACAAAAGCGTTACCACAGCTGCAGTTCACTGAAATGTCATGATAATCTGGGTGTATACCTGGCCTCATTTTTGAGTCCTCAATGTCTGAATGCTGTAAAGAGCCGCGTATAATACTCGCATCACTCTATATCGGCAAGAAGAAATAGCCCGAAAATTCATGTATTCTTAAAGTAACATGGAAAACACGGCTAAATAACGGGTTTTATACACAATTCATCGGGAGACAGTGCATGAAAATGCTTATTAGCATGCTTTTTACATTAGGGATAATTTTATTCGCCAGCCAGTATATGCTGAAAAACATGGGCGGGATTCCAGGCTTTAGTAGCACACCCTCTGACAATGTAACCGAGGGCATAAAAGATTTAGGCAATGCGGTGCTAGATAAAGATGTCACTGTTTATCAGTGGACCGACTCTGCTGGTGTAACTCATTATGGCGGCACGCCTCCAACGGGTCAGGGCCAATATGAGAAAAAGACCATTCATTCCAATACGAATGTTATGCAGGCACATAAAATCGCCGAAGAAGAGGAAGAAACCGTACAACAACCACGTGTGGCCAGTGTTGGCAGCGTGTATTCACCAGAAGGTGTAAAAGACTTAATGGACGATACAAAGGGCCTGCAGGAGCAAATGAACCAGCGCATGGCTGATCAAGAAAAGCTACTAAATGACATTATGAATCCGTCGGGTAAAAAATAAGCGCGCCGATTTATAATGCTGAAGAAAACCGGTTAATCAGGTCATTTAAAAACAGGTAGCCGTGTTCAGTTGCGGCAAATCCCCCGTCCTTCTTTTCTAACAAACCATCCTCTACCGCTTGCTCACAGGTCTGCGCGATTAAGCCTGATGACAAGCCGGTGTGTTGAATAAAAGTAGTTACGTCAAAGCCTTGTTTTAGACGTAGCGTATTTAGCATAAATTCAAAGACCGTTTGCTGCTCTTCTAGCACCTCAAAATCAGATGTTTTTTCTGCCGTAGCTGCTTGCATATAGGCCTTAGGTTGACGTAATTGCCAATAGCGTTTTATTTCACCGCTGTCACTGCGACTAATTTTTCCATGTGCACCCGCACCTATGGCCAGATAGTCACCGAACTGCCAGTAGTTTAAATTATGCAGGCACTGCTGATCTTGCTGCGCATAAGCCGATACTTCATATTGCTTATATCCCGCTGCCGCAAGTAAAGCCTGACCTTGCTGCTGCAGTTCCCACACATCGTCATCTTCCGGTGTTACGGGCGGACGGCTGTAGAATTCTGTATTCGGCTCAATGGTTAATTGATACCAGGAGATGTGTTGTGGCGCTAAATCAATCGCTTGTTGTAAGTCGGCCAAGCCTTCAGCAATACTCTGCCCTGGCAAGCCAAACATTAAGTCCAGGTTGATATTGTCGAAGCCCGCTTTGCGAGCCACAGCAACCGCATTATACGCTTCAGTCGCATTGTGGATTCGCCCCAGGGCTTGAAGCTTTTCATTGGAGAAACTCTGTACGCCAATCGACAATCGATTAATACCCGCCGCATAAAAACCATTAAACTTTTCCTGCTCAACCGTACCCGGGTTTGCCTCCATGGTAATTTCCATATTCGGCAAACAATTCAAATGGCTACGCACTGTACTGATGATTTTGTGAATAGAAGCAGCAGAAAATAAGCTCGGCGTACCACCGCCAATAAAAACTGAGATTACTTTTCTTCCCCATACATTCGGCAATTGATTTTCCAGATCAGCGATCAAGGCATTAACATACTCTTCCTCAGGCAAACCCGAATCGAATGTGTGTGAATTAAAATCACAGTATGGGCATTTTTTTACGCACCAGGGTATATGTATATATAATGACAGCGGCGGCAGTGTGGTGAACTCAGGCATTGCACTATCTTACAACATTTACAACAAGTAGAGCCATGATAGATAAACGTTTATTACTTCGCGCCACCATTAAGCTATGTATTGCTGTCACCGCCATTAGCGTTATCTATGTTTTTATAGCCAGCTTTTTCCAGCCCTCTGACTTTTCAGAAAAACCTCAATACACCTTTTCAGTATCATCATTGAAAAATAATTCACCTGTTTATTTTAAAACACAGCGCCGTGAATTATTGGTTATAAAATCCAATGGAAAGTATGCTGTGTTTTGGGCGAATGATCCATTGTATGGATGCAAACTAGAATTTGTTGATTCGATGATTAAGCCGGTTTGTATAGATATTGAATATGGGTTGGATGGCGTTAATTCGTCAGCCAATCAGAAATTAGATAGTCCTGAATATAATATTACTGCCGATTATGAGTTGATTATTTTTCCTTAAGCTGCTTTATTTATTAATATTCACAAACCCGATATTCTTTACACTGTTTATCTTTAAGGATCGCATACTGATATAGTTCTGGGCAATTATTACGGGCACACAACCTAGTCACTGACTGAATGTCTAAGTTTCGCCTGCTGGCGCCTCACTTTTTTCTGCAGCCAAAAAAGTAAGCAAAAAGCCCGCTCGCCTTTGTTGCTAGCCCTCATAAAATCCATGAGGGCTCCTGAAAACTGTTTGTTTCTCCTTTCGTGTATTTATTAACCTGTTAGTTCATTACTCTTTTGCCGGGTCGTTTCGATGCGCCGTCCGCGCTTAATCGAAACTAACTTTTACATCCCTGTAAAAGTTTCCCTACTATTGTACAGTTTTCAGCTTGCAACAGGGCTAGTTGTCGCCAGACTGAAATTAATTACTTCGATTTATAAAACATTGTCATCCTTGAATAATTTTATCAGAGACCCATTCTCTTTACATATTTCAAGGCCACTGAATTCCAGCTAAAAGCATGCTGGAATGACGGCAATATTTTATTTTTGTAGGGTGGAACAAGCAGCGCGGTTCCACCAATAGTTTCGACAATGGTGGATCTACTTCGTTTGATCCATTCTACATAACAATATAAATATAAAAATAGAATTACGATTAACTAAGTGGGCTTGCGAAAAACTTCCCTGTGACTTGCCAAAAATTATTTCTACCTAGGGGAAAAATCACAGGGATGTGATTTTGAGTGGCGATTAAGCCCGGACGGCGCATCGACACGACCCGGAAACGAAGCCTTGAACTAACAGGTTTAAAAACTTTAAATATTAATTCGCAGAATTTTTGGGAACCTTCATTACTTTTTATGAAGGCAAGACACCGGGAACGACAGTCTTTTGCTTACTTTTCTTCTGCTGCTGCAAGAAAAGTAAGGCGCCAGCAGGCGAACCTTGAAATTTCAGCATGTAACTATAGTTCTGTCTGAAACAAACATTAGCTAATCATGAGAAACACTTCCCCTCTTCTCATGATTAGCCAAAACACGAATCAATAAAATTGCCGGAAGACCTAAAGCAGCTGTGTAAAAGAAGAAAGTAACATAGCCCTG
>Ga0316209_1001556_pt1 | contig 22977 bp, 26 predicted proteins | sample 6monopyrite_MG_FD_204945 | JGI IMG/M metagenome (GOLD analysis project Ga0316209, IMG submission 204945) | Microbial mat bacterial communities from mineral coupon in-situ incubated in ocean water Damariscotta River, Maine, United States -... | ecosystem: Environmental > Aquatic > Marine >...
AATTTGTTTATGCTCGGAAATGGAGTAAGAGCCTATGACCTTTGGCAATTAGATTCTGTAAAAACTTATTTTTTAGAGGATACAACGTTTTATGGAATTACTCGATTTAATTATGATCCAAAGGCTATTTTAGGAAGCTCAGGAGTGTTTAGTGGTGTCTATTATCAAGGCGCTGCTGGGACCAAAATATTTTTACAAGATCCTGGCGGAAACAAGTTAGATTCTGTGGTACTTAGCGGCATGCCTGTTGAAAATTTTCAACTAAGCACAACGTACAAAACCCTAGGAAATTCTTTGTATTCGATATCCGTATTTGATTCTCTCGGGATTCACATTTTTCGAGATCCATTTCCGATCACAGTTGATGAAAATAAAAATTTGAAAGTTTGGATGGTGAATGACATCCCATCTTTTGAAGCGAAATACTTGAAGAATTATCTCACCGACTTAGGATATGAACTCACGATTCGGAATAAGTTAACAAAAGGGAAGTTTAAATATGAGTATTTCAATCAATCTGGTAGACAAGGCATTGTTTTTAATAAAGAACAACTGGCGAAGATCGATCTGTTGATTATGGATGCCATCTCATTTCGAAATCTTTCACCTAACGCAAGGAATCAATTAGAAGCTACAGTTCGCGAATATGGGCTTGGTGTATTTGTGCAGCCCGATGCTTCTATTTTGAATTCGAATTTCCCAATGGTTGATTTTAGATTCCAGCGCACTGCTAACAATACCCTGAGATTGCCAAAATGGCCAAGGACAGTAGTTACGAACTACGGAATGACTTTCTTAAAGGACACAAGGATTGAGGTTGTGCTGTCTAATAATGGTAATGCCTATACGGCGTATAAACGATTGGGAATCGGAAGGATAGGTACTTCAACATTAAATGGTACTTATGAGTTGCTATTAAATGGAAATGAGGAAGTTTATAGACATATTTGGAAGACTACACTTCAAAATATCGGCAAGGGTTTTAATCCTAAATCTGAGGTAAAGACTAGTTCCTTCCTGAACTATCCAGACGAACCCATTAACATTGCACTTAGATCCAGAATTGATTGGCCGCGATTACTTTTAAATGACAGTATTCGCATACCGTTGCGGCAAGATTATCTTAATCAACAACTTTGGAAGAGCAGATTTTATCCACGCACAAATGGTTGGCATTCTCTTGCCTTGAAACAGGATTCAACGCAAATTCATCATGTCTACGTGAGTGATACAAGCAACTGGAAAGGGATGCAGCGCTTTCAAACTTTAAAGGCTAATCGAAGGTATTTTCAAAATTCTAGAATTGACGATACCAAAGAGGGTAGTGTCAAAGAACCAATTAATTTGCTTTGGTTTTACTTTTTTGCTCTTATTTCCTTGGGTTATTTGTGGTTGGAACCGAAACTGTAACTAAATTAGATAGTCCATAAGTTTCTTATATTTACTTCTTTACCGAGAAGAACACCAATAATGACGTTTTTCAGAATAGTAGACGATTACATTTCAAACCGACTACCACTTTCATTAGGTCATGTATCTTCTGTTTATTAATTTCTTGGCCTATCGTTCATCTACAAGCATAAGAGGCTATATCCACTAATTTGATTGAAAGTTAGTTGGGATGCCCCCCTTTTTTTTTGCAATAATTAAAACACTTCCATCTTTTCAGGGAAAAGATGAGTTTCTTAATCGGAAAAACCCCCTTGAGTTTTAGCTAAAACGCTCTTGTTTACAAGAGGTTTTCGGTTTTAAATTGCATTAAATTTTAAAACCATAAACTATGGAACGCTTACCTCTACTTAAATATCTAATTCCGGTAATAATTTTAGTGCCTATATGTATTTATATCTTTTGCTATTTATTTCTGAACAACCCAACAACGGTATTTTTAGTTCGGCATGCTGACAAACAGGGTTCTAACGATGCATTAAGCGCAGCAGGAATGGTTCGTGCCAACGAATTAGAACGAATTTTAGACGAGGCTGATATCGAGATTATCTACGCATCCCAATACAATAGAACACAACAAACTGCCAATTCACTAGCCACGGAGTTGGGGCTTACAGTACAATTATATGATGCAGGAGATATACCGAGCTTAGTTGCCGAAATAACAACAACACACAAGAGAAAAAGAATATTGGTAGTGGGGCATAGCAATACCGTACCACAAACTATTGGACAACTCGTTTTCACCTACCCTGAAGTTATATCAATTTAAAGTCGATACTCAGAAATTTCAAATTCTGCACGTAGGGGAAGTTTCTTCGTATTTAGGCAGTTACTTTTCTACACAAAAAATGGACTATCAGGTGATAGATGCTGCCACCGATACAAATTCCGTAGACATCGTGTTGGTTAATCAGGTTCAAACAACTTGGTTGCCAGAAGGTGTAACGACCATAAGACCTATAGTTAATTATACCGCTACTCACACAGAAAGCACGAGTACCGATCTCGTTCATTTTTCACTTATTCCGATTTTAATCAAATACTTGATTAAAATAAAGGAGTCTATAGATTTCATGAATAAAAACAGGCTTCAAAAAAACACGCATCTATTTTTAAGTAACGTGATTAAATGTATCGATGATCATATAGATGATCACACTTTTACAATGAATCGACTTTGTGAGGAATTATGCATGAGTAGAAGCGCACTAAGTAAAAAAATCAAAAAACTAACTGGGCAAAAACCAACGCAATTTATAAATGCCTATAAACTTAAAAAAAGTAAACACTTGCTCGCAGTAACGAATTGGCAAGTCGCGCGAATCGCCGATGTCCTAGGTTTTTCTTCTCAGCAATATTATTCGCGTCTTTTCAAAAGGCAAGAAGGGATGAGTCCTTTACAATATCGAATTAAAAATAAACCCAATAGTGAAAAAAGTGCGCACAATAGTGCAAACTCTTCTCTTTAATGATTGCTAAGTTTGAAGGTGAACTAGGTATAGCCTTGTTTCATAGCATGTTATCAATTCTTTGTCACAGATTTGACGGATTAAAATTATACAATGAAACCACATTTAATCATAAAACTTCACACTACTCAAAACGTTCCTCGTCTTGCGCATTGGGAAGAAATTATTGATGATAGGAGTGAGGTAAGAAAGGAGTTAGTTCCCGCGATAGACACAATTTTGAGAGAAAAATACAAATTGGATTTTATTTCAAGTCAGAACTATAAACCTAAAGATAAAACCTGGTCGCCCAAAGAACTGGAAAGTGGTCTTAACCGTGTTTATCGATTAATCTTACTTACAAACAAGAAGATTCCGCAAGATCTAATTGAAGAGATACGCCTGCTGCCTAATGTAGCCTATGCAGATCAAGGTCAGGTGATTACCAGTAGACTGCCAGATCAAAAATTAGTAGGAGCTCAAAGTCTAAGTAGCAAATATCAAGATCTTTCTATTTATCTAAAAGAAGCTCATTTCATTACCAAAGGACATCCAGATATTAAAATAGCGGTATTGGATACCGGTATAGAGACCAATCACCGTGAGTTTGCAGGCAACTTTTCAAGTCCGAAGGACTTCGTTAATATAATAAATGGTGCGCAGCAATTTGTAGGAGATTATTTAGAAATGGATGAAATACCAGACGATCTAGTGGGACACGGTACACATGTGGCAGGAATCATTACGGCCAGAGGAAATCGAATGCCCATTGGTGTGGCTCCAGATTGCACTGTACTACCTATAAAAGTGTTAGGTGCATTGAAAAATAAAGGAATGTTGGTTGGCGCTGGATTGATAGATGACATTGATGCAGGTATAAAATACGCTGTTGATCAAGGAGCCGATGTAATTAATATGAGTTTAGGTATTAAACATAGTGGTGGTGGATTACCACATAAAGATGTGATTAATTACGCACTCACTAATAACGTCTGCGTGGTAGCTGCTTCTGGAAATGATGGAACGAAAGACAAATATTATCCAGGTGCCATCGACGGTGTAATTGCGGTTGGTGCTACAACAAGCTCTGGAACCGTTGCACCTTTCTCGACTTTTGGAGGTCATGTTTCTGTATCGGCGCCGGGAGTCAATATCTATAGTGCCTATTTAAATAATGGGTATGCCAGATCTTCAGGGACTTCCCAAGCCTCACCTTTTGTAAGTGGTACTATTGGTTTGTTAAAATCCTATGCAAAGGAACGTGGAAAATCATTGAGAAATTCGAGTGTTGCCAGTATCCTGCAACAGACATCAGATAAACTAACAACTCGCTTTAAAGATGAAAAAGCTGGTTTCGGTAGAATAAATGTTTACGACGCGCTCAAGATGTTGCGCTATAATTTATAAAAAACGACGATTATGATAAAAATTGAAACTCCGCTTAGCGGAAAATTGATTGCGAAACCGCAACCTACTTATTATAGTAAGATCGACAGAACGAGTGACTTACTTGTAGCGAGTGGGAAGTTGGCGCTTCCAGGACGCAACCTGGTTCCACCTAGCTATTACATCGCACCCGCTACAGTGCGGTGATGAAATGGTAGATGATACTCTTTACGAACTGAACAAGGCAATTAGTGCCAAGATGATACTGCCACCAGGAGACGTGGTTATTTCCAAAAGTATTGCTCAGGTTTTAGAAGGTCCTTCAGAAACAAAAGGGGGTGCTGTAGATTCTTTTCAAAACCACTTGCAGAAAGCAGGTTATTCGGGTACTCTAATCAAGGTAGCTTCAGATATTAATGCATCCCGCGTGGATTCATTTATTAGAAACGCTTTATCTCATCAAGGAATCTTTTTCTACTTAGCATATCGAACGATTGTAGGTAACGAAATTACCGATACGAGTGGAATTGCCACGAATATGATGGAGTCGATTGGTCTCGTGCAGTCCTATGTAAATACGGTCTTAGTTGATAAGGTAATTGCAAGCGAAAACTTAAATGCAACCACAGGTCAAATAGAGAAAATAAAAAGGTATTTCGAGAATCGAGAGATTGATTATTCACCTGGTAAGCCATCATTTATTATCGAAGAATTCTTCGTGTCTCTCGTTGAAGGAGGTTCACTAATCGGTTTAGTTCGCAGTTTTGTGAATAGTGATCGAGTTAAACTTCCAAGGGATGTGAATAAGGATGATCTCATTCAAAGAATGGTGGATTATCTAATAGGGATTGGGTACGTGCATCAAGTTGAAGGTACGAACGATTCGCCGAGTGAAAAAAGTGGTCCGCCAATGGATACTGGTGATACAGGCACTACCCAAACAGATAATTTAGAAGCTATAGAAGGGATCGGACCCGCTACCCAAAAACGAATGGTTACTGCAGGGATTCGTAGATACGCTCACCTTGCAGAATTATCGAATGAAGAACTAAAACAAAAATTAGGCGACAAGGGAATTAAAAGCTATTCAGAAATCATTGAACAAGCACAATTAATTGCTTCAGGTAAGTTTGAACAACTCGTTGCGCTTCAGAAAAAATTAAATAAAAAATAAGATTATGACTCATACAGATCCAATTTTATGGCACACGCTAAGCGAAGTTCTTAAGACCGGAAGCGACACCAGGGACCCAGTAAAAAACGTGTATTACGATACGGTCAATGAGTTTGACCATACCAATTCATTTCAATTCTTAGATCCGGCATTCTTACCAGGAGGAACTATTAATGTAGTTAACATTCAAAATGCAGCATCGCTTTATGCTCTCATGATAATGATGGATGAGGTAGGCATCATTCGTGTAGCAGACACTATTCTGAAATACGTAACGATGGGAAGAGTAGATGTTGAGTCTACCACAACGGCGACTCGATTGTATAACTATATGCAACTAAGAGACAATAGAACGAAAATTGAAGAGCGTTCCATGTGGTATAAGCAAGTGTTCAATATTGGTAATGGACAAACGGTTTCTGATATGGCAACGAACGAAAACTTCTTGCCTCAATGGGAAACACTAATGACGGAGGTAATTAAGTACATCGATAAATATGAAAGCGCCGAAGATCCATTGCGGGTTTCTAAATCGGGTATCAATCAAGTAATAACAGACCTTCAGCATAATTTGTCAAGAGCAGCTTCGGGTATGGTGAAAATATTTATTCCTGAAATGTATGCGCATTTAGAAGATGCAATTGCCATCATTAATGCCGAAGAACTTAGAGATCAACTTGGACATGGTGTATCAAGAGATCTATGGAATATTGTCGAAAGCGTAAGTCAAGAAGAGTTTAACTACTTGCCTAATACATCAGCACTTCGAACAATTGCAGATGCTGCTCGCAATATCATTTTGGATATTGCCAGATACAATCAAGCCACTTTTAGTGAGACCGAATTCCAAGAGTTTGTTAAAAACGTAGAAGCCTTTATTATCGCCCAAAATCAGTTGGAAGGTGGTAGTTATGCTGCCAATAATGGTGATAGTGGCGAGTTTGAAGATGAAATGGATGAGCTACAAGATGCTGAACAAAACTGGGATTTTTAACCATTAATGCGACGATTTTATGACTAATACAAAGCATATAAAAGATATGGCCCGAACAAGGGCAAGAGAGATACTCTCCCAGAGTGATACCTTTAAAAATTTAGGTATTGAGGATCAGAAAACGATGTATATGAATGTAGTTGAAGAACAAATTCTAGCATTAAAAAATGATCAAGAACGAGGGAAGATGGTGCTCTCGGAAGCAAAGAAAGCTTCAGATCAGATTGACGATAAGCGACATGAAAAAGGATTTGATGAGGGAGTAGATTCGTTTGAAGATTTGGTTGATTCGGTCGATTTCCCAGCCTTTGTTCGTGATTTACTGAAATCGGTTTTCGATGCGAATATTAGTGTGATGAAGGCCCAAACAGACGATTATATTCGTTTGATGAAAGAAGCTACTTCTGGACTTTCCAAATTTATTAAGCAGATAGATAGTACAGCTGCATTCACCTATTTGGCCGAAAATAATTCTGATGAATTTGGGATTACCATGGAAGAGGATGCAGATGGAAGTGAGAAAATGAGCTTGACCAACCCGAGTGGAGAAGCCATGGATTTGGGTGACAATCAAGTGAAGGCGAAAATCATGGAGGCCAAAATAAAAATGGCCCAAGAACATAGAACCACACTTCGTGAAATGCTAATAGGAGGTGTTACGCGCTTGGTGGTAGATAAAGGGGTGATTGAAGCCGAAGTGAACTTTGAATTCCAAGGAAAACGTACAGGGGAGAAGAAAGATAAAGCTATGGAGAAAACATCATCTTCTAGCGGAAAATCAAGAAGAGGTGGCACGGGCTTGATTAGTAAACTATTTGTGAATGCAAGTGGTGGCTCAACAGAAAGCAAGCAAACTACTCAGTTTAGTGTTTCCTCTGCAAAGAGTACTTCAGAAGATGAACTAAAAGCAAAACTCCGTGGATTTGTAAAAATTGACTTTAAGACAGATTACTTCAAACTAGACAATTTCGCGACCATGTATGGTCCTGTTAGTGAGAAGGAGAAACAGGCCGCATTGCCAGCTGCCAAATAAGGATGTACTAAATGGCACTTGCGTTCTTGACATATAAAGGACCACTGGCAGATGCATTGCTCTTTCAGGCAGATATTGGTACCTCTCAATATTTCAAATATGTCCTTGGAGAACGCATCACTAAACTAAGAGTCGGTAAACGAGATTATATAAAAGTACTGGATGGCGAGAAAAGAAGTTCACGGTTGTTTCGGTTAAAAAATGACCAACAGTTACTTCAAGGGATGTTTCCTATACAAGTTGCCAAGAGTGAGCTTACCGAAGATTATAAATACATCCAGTTATATAGTTTTAGTAGTGAACAAAGAACAGCGCCAACCATTTCAAAAATAATTCGGTTGCCTGTCTATGGGAGAAAAAACAACCTAAGTGAGTTTATTACTGGGTTGAGTATGACAACCATTAAGAACGATGAAACAATGCATGATATAGAAGTAAAAAATAAAGCACATTGTCCAGAAGAGCCTCATATGAGTAAGGTTATGTTTTGGAATACTATTGTGGGCGCGCTACCAGGTTTACTGAAGCAGGCCGCTCCTTTATTAGGCGGATTATTGGGTGGTCTGGGTGGAGGACGTTCTGCCAATAGTGCCGAAGCTCAAAAATCTGATGACATCACTGCAAAAGTCATTGCGGTGCTACAAGCATTGGCAAATAACAATAATGGACAAGTAGCGGGACAGAGCGCACAACAATCCATTGGGCAAATGAGTAAGACGTATAGTCTTGCTCCGGATACCTTACTAGCGCTAAAACCAATTATTCAAAAACTCTTATCACCGGAGGCTATCGAAGCGGTTGGTGATGACGCGCAAAAGCTATTTTTAGCAATTAAAGATGCTGTTCAAACTGTAGAGCAAGGTCATGAAGCTGTACCCGAAATGGCTAAAGCGAAGCGTATGGACGAAAAGGAACTGGCACAGGTAAATCAAGGGATGTATTCTGAAGCGAAAGTAGCACCTGCTTTACTAGCAATTATGCCAATAATTGAAAAAGCATTAGATCCAAAGACTATTGAAGCACTAGGAAATCAACCAGTAAAATTATTTAAAGCTGTAAGTGACTCCTTGTTAAAAATGGATCAGCAAGAGATTGCTCATTTGGAAAAAATTAACCCAGGAGTGGACTCGGCCGATGATATTGCAAAATTAATGGCTGGGATGAGTATTTCTTCGTCCAATAGAGAAGAGCTTATCAAGTTCAAATTATTGACAAACCTTAATTTGGAATTTGAAGGCACAAAAACGGTGCCTTTCAAAAATAAAAACCGAGTACTGTATTGTAGCGAAAAACGAATTGTAATCCCATTTAAAATAACCACTAATCAAGGCACCACATTGGATAAAGTACTGCCTAAGTCGGTTATTCAAATTGTTATGCGTGATTCGAAAACCATGAAAATGGTTTTTAGAAAAACCATCAAATTAATGGATGTTTCTATAAACAACACCATATCTGAAGCTTTTATAACTCCTCAAGAAACCAAAAATATTCCTGTAAACACCGAACTCAAAATGGAGGTTTCTTATATATGGAAATCTAAAAACAATGAAAATATTGGTGTGTTAAAAAGTCATTATGTTCATTTTATGGGCTCCTATATTTACGACCATTTGGGTGAAAAATTTGGAGACAGCATTCCTTTAAATGATAGCCAATTACATAGAAAATTTTGGCATAAAGTATAGGAGGGCGGCTACAGTAAAGGCAATAGATGGCATTTGGATATTGATTTGAAATATTTCTATACCCTACAATTAAAAAATAGTGATTTGGCCAGAATGGAAACCAGAATTCAAGTCGTAGATGATAATGCCCACAAATTAGAAGAACTTCCTTCACGAAGAAAAGTAAGAGCAAAAGTAAAAAGCGGATTTGAATGGAGTTTGGAAGCTATCAACAACCTGATGCAAATGCAAGGGATGACAGCAATCGATCCTGCGATACTTCAGGTTTTAAAAGACAGTGATATTACAGAAGACTTTCAAATGGTAGCTAGACAGCATGTAACTTTAAAAGGTAGGGATGGTGATACAGGAACCATTTGGGTATATCCGGAAATGCGTATACATACGCTGCATTTAGCTATAAAAAATGGAGTTGACGCCTATGGACAAGTGGAGCGTTTACAAACAAAGAAAATACAAGTATTAAAACCTGAGAGTGTACACTTAATAGGAACTAAATCTGAATAGTATGAACACACGAATTCCAGACTTATCGCATATGGCATCAGAAGAAGTAACCTCAAAAAGGGTCCGATTAAACGGACAACAAGTGCTTTTTGACACCAAAGTTGTTTTGATGCCTACTGTTATTGAAAAAGATGATACCGATGAGTAAGTACGAAGATGAAGATTTTATTGCATTGTCGAGCTTTATAAAAGAACTCGCTCAAGTCGATTATTATCTCGAGGAACAGTTTGAAGATAAGACGATTGCGGCTCACGTGAAAAGTGTTGAAATCGAAAGCCCATGTCAAATGGATGTAGCGGTAGATGAATCAGGTAATGTTTCTATAGGGACCATACCTCCAATGTACTATGTAAGCACTTCATTTATGCCGGTTTTTCATAACATTAAACTAACAATAGACACCGAACTAGATGGCAACAACGAATAGATCTTGGAACTTGGAGTCCTTTTTAGATTCACTTATCGTGGAGCTTGATAAAGCACGCGAAACTCTAGCGATAAAGGCTATAAACAAACCTTTAACCTATGCAGTAAAGGATGTGAATTTGGAAATGCAGTTGTTCCCGAGTTTTGATGGAAATGATGTTCGATTCGTTACAGCACAACCGGGACAACAGGGAGCCTCTAAGATTGCAATTCAGTTAGGGTCTATAACCGACCAACAAATTCGAAAAACCACCAAAGGGCCAACTACCACCGAGGATGTTTCGATAGAAGTAATCGATGAAATTGACGACGACACAAAAAAAGAACTTCGGAAAATAGGTGTGACTTCGGTGAACGATTTGGATAAAATTCAGAAGAAAAGAGTTGATATTGAAAAAATAAGTAACAAGAAAGTAAACTATGGTAAGCTAGCGAATCTTTTAAACAAAGCAAGAAGAACAAGTAATCCGCCAGTGATCAAAAATGTGAATTTTAATATTAGTAGAAGTGGAACCATGATGCAAGTAGAAGGGAGCAACCTCATATTAGATACAAAGTATACACCTGTAGCAGTGGTGAATGGGAAATTAGCCGATTTAAAAGAGGCGACCAAAGACCATTTGGTCATCGATCTTTCGAACGCCGAAGTAAATGATGAAGAAAATGAATTGGTTGTGGTATCAGACCCTTTTACCATTTATAAAGTAAAGTTGGACCTTAAAAAGAAGACCGATGAGAGTGCATAAAAGTTTTATCATGAGCTATGGCTCAAAGAACAAGCAAAAGAATATTGTGATTGAAGTAGAGGCTCAGGAAGAAGCTCCAGAAATGGTTGTAGAAGAAATTACCGAAACAAAAAGTTCGTCCGCCAGTCATTTCGATCAAGGCGCTACGATCTCTTTGGAATATGTTACATATGCCTCGGAACAATCTTCTTCTAAAAATCCAGAATACTACGAAACTTACGATGAGGTAGATGAATTATCTCAAGGACAGGCTCATTCGTATAGTTTAGACGATGTTGAAGATGCTGTAATTATTGACGAAAAAGAAAAAGACGAAGACTTATACAGTGAAGCTAACACCTTTTTCCAGGCAGAAGCGATGGAGAAAAAGAAAGCTATTCCCTTTGAAGAAGATGTTACTGAATTATATGCAGATGATGTTTTAAAAAAGAAGACAAATGTTGATACGCCTGCTAATTCAGCCGAAAGTCAAGACAGTGAATCAAATGAAGAAGTACTAGCCGCGCACAGCGAAACTGAAGATGTTGAAAATAAAAAGTTTGAAGAAGATCTTAAAGCCATTTTTGCGAAGAAGAAGGTAAGTGATAGTGAAAAGGCAAAGTTAGATCCTTCTGAAAGTGCCAAAAATAAAAGTAAAGGTGTTCGAGATAAACCAGTTGAAGAGGAATTGCAGGAGAAAATGAAAGACAATCACGCCATCTTTGATAAGATAGCACAAAGTATGAATATGGCAAATGCCTATGATTTTGGGTCCATCGCAATGAATAAAAAGTTTGATGATTTGGAAGCTGAAACCGCCGAAGATTTCACCAAAAAAATCACGGAGTTAATTGGAGATGAGGAAGAAAAAGAAACACCTTCATACATACCCCAAAAGAAAGATGATAAAGTCCTAACCGAAGACTTTTTGAAAGACATCGATAAACTTAACAACATGTCTTCAGAAAAGTCTAAAAATGAAATCGACGCTGAGGACGCGACTATAATCAATGAAACAGAAGATACTACCAAAACTCCTAAAAAAGTTATAGACACTGTAGAACCAAAAAAAGAAGAAGAAGGTTTAATAGTAGAAAAGGACGAACCAAAATTCTCGAATCAAAGTAGTTTCAACAGCACTATTAGTATCAAGAAAAGAAATCTAAAAAGTCGAGTTTTTCCCGTTTCTAACTTTGTAGAACTTACTGTGGATAGTGAATTTATCCCTTCAGATTGTAAAAGTTATAGTCATATAAACGTGACCCTCACAAAAGTAAATACGTTGTTTGACGATGAGATTTCAACCAAACACTTTGAAATTGGCGTAGGAGGTGTGACTAAGAAATGGTCAGGACTTGAATCTGGTGATTATTTCCTACGTTTTTGGTTTACCGAAAACATCAATCATAACTGTGAATTAACAGGAACTGTACAAGTGAAAACATAACAAACATAAATCAATAGATTATGAATACGAACAGATTTTTATACCTAGAAAAAGAGTTGACGGTCTTCAACGATGCTCCTAAGAAGTATGCGACAAAAACGAAGGCCAAAAAATATGCTTCTCAAAAGAGTGGAGGCGGTGCCGTTGCCATTGCCGGACTTGGATGGAAAGTATTTGAATTCGCCTGGAAACAAACCGAAGGGGATGTTCACACCAAATTGGCGCGTATGGAAGGAGCAAAATACCCGTACGACAAGAAAGACGAATATCAAAACAAAGCTGCCTGGCAGAACAAAAGCCGCACCGTGTATCAACGAGTAACCAATCTTGCAGGAGATGAAATTTCATCCAAGTTTACGTTGCGCTTTAAGCACAATGGATATGGTGTTGGTTATGTAGACATAGATCATTCTGAATCTAACGATGCTATAGGTTGGGGGCTTAATGTGGAAGCCAAAATTATGGCGGATCCCAATCAATACAACTCCAGAAATGGAGGTCAAGTAATGTCCATGGTTGAAGTGACTTTTAACTATAGATTTTCGAGATCTATTGGTAGCGATATTATTAAGATTAAACGCTATTGTTTGTATGGTGATGGTACTGTAATAGTTAAATAGAATGAGAAATAGATTTCTTTCACTGCATAATGAAATGAGTAATCAGAAGCTCGCGCCGAGAAGATTGAAAAGGTCGAAAACCTTTACAATGGTATCGAGGCGTGCAAAAGCTCCATCGAAGACACTGAACACAAATTATGGTAAAATGTTTCAGTATCTAACATATGGACAAGCCACTGAACGCTCAGAAGTAAGTAAGCTCACAACGAGCGCTAAAGGAATCGAATTCATCAAAGAATGGGAAAAATTTAGATCGGATGCATACAATGATTCCGAAGGATATTGCACGATTGGTTATGGTCATTTAATTGCCAAAGATAAATGTGAGAATATCACCTTATCTGATGAATTTAAAAATGGGATTACCAAAGAAAAAGCTACCGAACTATTTAAGAAACGCCTGGCTGAGTTTGAAAAAGCAGTACAACGTGATGTAACGGTTCCTTTACATCAATACGAATTTGATGCTTTAGTGAGTCTGTTGTTTAATACAGGGTCTAATTTCTTCAATGTAGGCGGCGCAGGCGGGGGAGATACGAAGATCAAGAAATATATCAATGCCAAAAAATACCACGAGGGCGCCGATGAAATGTCCGATGTTACTAATGGCGGCGTATCGGGTCTGGTCAAGCGACGTGCGGCCGAAATTAATATGTTTAAGAACAACGTGTACGATGCAAGTCATTAATTTAAAATACAAGAGCAATGCCAACTTATAGAAATATCAATCGTTTTTCGAATGCCAGCACCCGCAGTGTGGGTTCTTTTACGGCACAATTTCAAGTTCAAGAACCAGAAATGGTGATTGAGGAAGGACAATTAACGCAATCGTTCAATTATTTGGAACCAGAAATGGTGATTGAGCGTGCCGAGCAACAAAGCATATTTGACAGCCCAATCGTTGGGGAATTGTTGTTTCCTTTTAAGTCTATGCCACTTAATCATCCGGATAGTTTAAAAAATAACGATTATGCAAATTACGATTATACCAAAAATGAAGCCAATGCCGCTACATTTGCCTATAGGAGAGGAGAAAATCGCTTACACGCTGCCCGTGATTTATACTATAACGAAGGTGAGCCAGTATATGCAATTACCAGCGGTAAAGTGCTTAATGTGAGTTCATTCTACTGGGATACTTGGGTTATTGACATCGAACATGACTATGAACATGTCGAAGGGCATAAAATAATTGTACGCTATGGAGAGGTAAGTAAGGATGATATATTAGTTAAAAAAGGAGATAAAGTTGCGCGAGGGGCAAAAATTGGTAAAGTAGGTTTACTCACGAAAGATGGAAGATTTATCAAGCAACCGAGTCCAGATAAACGCGGGATGTTGCATTTAGAAATGTATACCGGAGAGGCTACAGGTAGTCTATCGCCGGGTTGGGTAGATCTTGACGATATGTTACATGCCACGGCAGTAACTTATAAAGATGGACGTTCGTTTAGAAGGCGGAAAGATTTAATAGATCCGCTACCATTCTTAAAGACTATGTTATCCAATTCAAAAGAGTCTAGGATCATAGTTTAATTGGCGCGATCTATCATTGTTTGTACGAAAAAACCCTTCGAGCCTGTTCTTGAAGGGTTTTTTTATGGGTACTGATGTAACTAACATAGTGCGATACGACTATGGATTGCTTTTAAGAAAAATCCTATCCCAAAAGTATAGGACTCGATAAATCAGATTCTAGAAGGAGGTAAACACTATTGTATTTTTAAGTACATTTATACAGTACAATTAATTCACTTTTCTATTGAAAAAATGTAGCCTCCTTTTGATTCTTTGTTTTTTAATGAGTTGTGTAGATAATACACCTCCAGAACAACAAAGTTCCACCGATATAAAAAGTCCAATTAACACGAACACTCCAACTTTATCCATAGACGAAGCAAACCAATTAATTGAGCTGCCTTTGCATTGTGTGGAAGTAGAGTTTCCCAATAAATTAAATCAAACTATTGGTTCGGAGGAAGATTTGGGCACTCCGAGTGAATTACATCCTATTTTCTATGGGTGCTTCGATTGGCATAGTGCCGTTCATGGGTATTGGAGCATGGTTACACTTTTAAAATCATATCCCAACTTGGAAAAAGCTGAGGAAGTAAAGGCTATTTTATCTCAAAATCTGACATCAGAAAAAGTGGCTGCCGAAGTAGCATATTTCAATAAAGCTTTGAACAAATCCTATGAAAGAACTTATGGTTGGGCTTGGCTTTTAAAGTTGGCAGAAGCGTTGCACACATGGGATGATCCTATGGCTACCGAACTTGAAACCAATCTTCAACCTTTAACGAACCTAATTAGTGAGCGCTACCTTGAATTTCTTCCTAAATTAATATACCCTATTCGAGTTGGTGAGCATAGTAATACGGCTTTCGGTCTATCATTTGCATACGATTATGCAGTTACTTTTAACGATGTTACTTTGAAAAACATTATAGAACAAAGGGCAAGAGATTACTATACCGCAGATTTAAATTGCCCATTGAGTTGGGAACCGAGTGGATTCGATTTTTTATCTCCGTGTTTTGAAGAAATCGATTTGATGCGAAAAGTATTGGACAAGGAAGAATTTAAATCATGGCTGGCTGCATTTATGCCGCAATTGTTGGAGCCAACGTTCTCGTTAGATGTCGCCGAAGTGAGTGATAGAAGTGACGGTAAACTTGTGCATTTAGACGGACTTAATTTTAGTCGTGCTTGGGTGCTTTATGGTTTAATCGACCAGTATCCAGAATATAGTTATTTGGTTAGCACAGCGAATGAACATTTCAATTATTCATACCCCAATTTGGTAGGTGATAGTTATGAAGGAGGACATTGGCTGGGAAGCTTTGCCATTTATGCATTACAATCGATAGGTAAATAGATGAAAAATTTCTTTAAAAATATTGGGCCGGGAACCTTAGTTGCGGCCGCTTTTATTGGCCCAGGTACCGTTACTGTATGCACCTTAGCAGGAGTTCAATATTCATTTACACTCTTGTGGGCAATGGTCCTTTCTATTGTTGCGACCATTGTATTACAAGAAATGGCTGCACGACTTGGAATTATCTATGGAAAGGGATTGGCAGAAACGGTAAAAAGTCAATTGCAACAACCAGTGCTTAAATGGGCAGCGGTTATTTTAATTCTAGCGGCTATCTTGGTGGGGAATGCGGCTTATGAGGCTGGGAATATTAGTGGTGGAGTACTTGGCTTACAAACGATACTTCCAGATACTACTTTTGTTATAGGGGAACAAACGATTAATGCTTTGCCAATGATAATTGGCTTAATAGCATTCGTGTTATTATACATTGGTAACTATAAAGTAATAGAGCGTTTTTTAGTCGGTCTGGTGGTATTAATGAGTCTCTCATTTATCATCACGGCGATATTAACTCAACCTGATCTGGGAAATATTTTGAAAGGAGTTTTTGTACCTAAGGTTCCTGATGAAGGGCTGTTAACTATAATTGCGTTGGTGGGAACGACTGTAGTTCCTTATAATTTGTTTTTACACAGCTCACTTGTTCAGGAAAAATGGAAAGGTGAATCACATCTTAAAGCAGCGCGTAAGGATACTTATATTTCAATTATTTTAGGTGGCCTGGTGTCCATGTCTATTATTATATGCGCGGCGGCAATTCCGTCTGGTAATATTACAAATGCATCAGATTTAGCGATGGGGCTCGAACCGCTCTATGGCAAGTTCGCTACTTATTTTATGAGTTTAGGATTGTTTTCTGCTGGAATTACTTCCGCAATAACCGCACCACTGGCTGCAGCTTATGTAGCGAAAGAGTGTTTTAATTGGCAAGATGGATTGCGCTCAATGACTTTTAGAAGTGTATGGATAGTGGTTTTATTTCTGGGTGTATTTTTTGCCTCAATCGGGACTAAACCAATCGAGATTATTAGAGTAGCGCAAGTTGCCAATGGTTTGCTTTTACCTATTATTGCAGGTTTTCTTTTATGGGTTGTGAACAAAAAAGATGTACTGGGTAGTTATAAAAATTCATTAGTACAAAATATTTTAGGCGGGGTTATCGTAATTGCCACATTAATTTTAGGACTGCGTAGTCTTGAAAAAGTATTTTCATTTACTATTTTTTAGTATGCTTTCTGAAAACACTTACATAGATATCAATGCCGATTTAGGTGAAGGAGCTGGTAATGACGAATTGATCATGCCGTTTATATCTTCCTGTAACATAGCATGTGGAGGTCATTATGGAGATTCTGTTTCTATGGCGGATACCATTCGTCTCGCTGTAAAACACAAAGTCAAAATCGGTGCGCATCCTTCCTTTCCCGATACCGATAATTTTGGGCGAAAGGTATTAACTATTTCGAAAGAAGAACTTACCAAAAGTATCTTGACACAACTGATTGGTTTTCTGGATATTTGTGCAACCGAAGGGGTGACGATGCATCATGTAAAACCACACGGAGCCTTATATAATTATGCAGCCAAAGATGCACCTACTGCAGATGCTATTGTAGAAGCCATTTTGGCATCAAAGCAACGACCTATTCTATATGTGCCTTATAATTCGATTCTTCATAGGAAATCTGAAAACCTTCTTCCTGTTCGTTTTGAAGCTTTTATTGATAGGCGATATGACGCAAACGGAAGCTTAGTTTCCAGATCGTTACATGAGGCTATTATTCACGACCCTGAATTGGCTTGGAATCAATTGGAGCGCATGGTAAAATATGGAACAATAACAGCCATGTCAGGAACTGAAATCAAGGCAAAAGCATCGACTTTTTGTATTCACGGTGATCATGATAATTCGGTAAAGATTCTTGAGTATGTTCATGAGAGAATGAAAGATCAAAATATCTTTTTAAAATGAGTCTTGCCCCTACCTTCAAAACATTTGGCCCGCACGCAGTACTAATTAACTGGCCCTCGGAGATTAGCGAAGATATACATGAGCAGATTGTTTTTTGGCAGGAGCTTTTAAGGGAGCAGTTTACGCAACAAATTATAGATCTTGTCCCTAGTTATGCCGAAATAGCCGTGTACCTTGATAACGATATTTTAGCTGAAGAATTTATTCGTACGCTTTTAAAATTAAAAGTTGTTCCTTCCGAACGACAGCAAAAAAGCAGCCGACTTATTAAAATACCCGTTTGTTATGATGAATTGCATGCACCAGATTTAAGAGCACTTGCCCAAGCTAATGGCTTGACTCCAGCTGAAGTTGTAGAATTACATACAACGCCTATTTATACCGTTTACTTTATTGGATTTTTGCCAGGTTTCCCATATTTGGGCGGACTGGATCCTCGTTTATTTTCTCCACGTCGTGGAACACCTCGGCAGAAAGTGCCAGTTGGGGCGGTGGGCATTGGTGGCGAACAAACGGGGATATATCCTTCTAGTTCTCCTGGCGGATGGCAACTAATTGGCAGAAGTCCTATAGCATTATTTGATCCTTATAAAGAACCTCCAACAATTCTTAGAGCTGGTGATCGCATTCAATTGGTATCTATATCAGATGCTGATTTTAATACGGTAGCGCTCCAAGTTGAACAAGGAGTCTATCGTCTAAACATAGAAACGTATGATTAGCTTTATTTCCGCTGGATTATACAGTTCGCTTCAAGATGCTGGTCGTACCGGCTATCGTCATATGGGTGTTCCAATATGTGGGGCAATGGACCTCTTTTCGTTTCAATTGGCTAATTCGCTTCTAGATAATCCCGTAAACATGCCGGTACTTGAATTTACATCTCCCGGACCCAAACTTCAATTTCTAGAGTCGGCTGAAGTCGTAGTTACGGGAGCTAATTTTAGGTTAGATCTCGATGGTGAACCTATTATAACAAACAAAAAAATAATAGTGCCAAAGGGCGGTATGCTTAATTTAGGGAATGCCAGCACAGGATTTTGGGGTTATTTATCGGTAAAAGGGGGATTTATGGCTGAAAGGATTCTCAATAGCGCAAGTTATTGCAGCGGAGTTACGTCGACGTCCGTATTTAAAAAAGGAGATGTGCTAACCTTCAATAAATCACAAGAACCTGAAGCTCGACCCAATAACGCCTTGCTTAAAATGAACGGAGCTACCAAAGAGTTTAAGAAAATCATCGTTTTTAAAGGACCAGAATTCGGGTCGTTATCCAAACGAATGCAAGAAGAGCTGTTTAATGGCGAGATAACTGTAAGCAGCATAAGCAATCGCATGGCTTATGTGTTAGATCATTCGTATTCTTTTAAAGCCAAGGAAATTCTAACAGCTGCTGTACAACCCGGGACAGTACAATTAACACCATCTGGTAAATTAATTGTCTTAATGAGAGATGCTCAAACTACCGGCGGATATGCTAGAATATTACAGTTAACCGAAAATTCCATGAATATACTAGCTCAAAGACGTCCTGGTGAATCGGTTTGTTTTCAGTTAATGTCTTAATCATTCGTTTGAATACTTGGCATATGCAGAAGCTAATTTCACATCGTATTTATTTTTAGCGTAACCTGAACCGTTATATCCTTTGGCGAAAGCTTTCCAATTTTTGGATTTTAAATGTCGCATAAGATTGGTGGCTTCGCAAAAAACACCAAATGTTTTTAGGTGTTCTCGCTCGTGCGTATATAAAGATGAAACATAACTATCTACGCTTGAAAATCCGAGTAACGAATAGTGGAACCCCATAATTTGGAAGGCTCCATAAGAAGCCGAAGCATAAGCAGCGTCATGAAGACGATCGTCATCACTTAAGCCTGCCGCTTTTTCTAAACGATCGTATTCCTGTTTTCCTCCTTCGTAATATTTTTTAGTCCATTTTGGGTAGAGAATGTTTTCCGTTTTCTTTGATGTTAATGTAGTAGGATCAATACCTCTATTTTTCAACTGTTTCCAGAATATATGTCCTTCGAATAAAATACGAGGTCGACCGTCAAGTAAAAACCCTTTGCCACTGCTTTCAACTTCATTAACGGATTTAACGGTGGCCAGTTCTAATTGATGATTATTGGCAAAATCTTGAAGATCTTTTTCAGATAAAAACTTATCCGTAAACTGGGTAAAAGCTTTTTGAGCCTGTAAAAGTTTGGCCCATGTCTTCGGACCTACGATTCCATCCACGACCAAGTTACTTTCCGATTGAAATTTCTTTACTGCTTTTAAAGTGTCTTTTCCAAAAAAGGTAGAAATTCGAACCACATATCCTAACGATACTAATAATTCTTCTAAAGCGTAAACATCGGAGCCTTGGGAGCTATATCGAAGCGTTTTCATAATTGTCTTTTCACTAAAGGTACAGTTATTCTTATAGTATAATAACAACGAAAATAAATGGTATGTTGTTTTACATGCCGTTTTAATAAGCGTTTAAATCAATAAAAACCTAAAAACCAGAAAATTACTATGTCAATTAAAACAAATTTTATTGTTTTGTATTTGCCATTTGTAAAGTAATTTGTTAGTCTTTACGCTTTTATATAATTAGAAACAAGAGGAAAAACCCTGAAATGTAAAGCGGGTTTTTCCTGTTTTTTATACAGGAATTTGCTCCTTTAGTAGTTTTTCCTATTTTCACGATATTAACCTTAAATACTTATGACATGGCGAAGCCAAAGAATTGCATACCTGTAGGAGAAGCGAGACAATTACAAAATAACTGGGATGGAACCCAAGGAGCCGATATTGCCCGGGCGCAAGGAGCGGAAGCCGTACGTTCGGTTACGTTTAGCATCGATGATTTACAAGACTATATCAATTATGTGAAAGAAGAAACAAATGCGCAAGGAATTCGCGTTTGGTTCGGATCCTACGGAAATGACGGCACTAAAAATGCGAATAAAGCCACGGTGTTTTTTGCACCTTGCGCTACTAAAGAAGGAGATTCAAAGAATAATTATGAAGCAGAGCCGATGAATTTCGGTCAGAGCGGTTGGCCTCCTTTTGTTTACTAAAATTGGATATCTACACTTATTTAATGAATACTATTCCTATCAATGTGGTCGAATTGTTGGCTGCGTTGATGGGAACTTTATATTGGTTAAAAAATAAAAACGATGTTTTAAACAAGCTTTTAGTGTTGTTTTTATGGATAAACTTCTTAGTTGAAATTATTGGAATTTACCCTACAGTAGCATATTATACCAATTATGAATATTTTTCTTTTGTAAAAGACACTCCATTTAAAAGAAATAAATGGATGTACAACATATTTATTCCGCTTACTTATTTCTTCTATGCTTATTACTTTAGGAAGCATATTACCAATGAGCTAAATAGAAAATTAATCAAGATTGGTGCTTATTTATATTTGTTAGGAAGCACAATTAATTTATTACTCACCGATGTGTATTTTACAACGGATTCTAAATTTTCTGTCATCGTTGGATCAGCTTTACTCTTGTTATGTGTTTTCTTGTATTACTTTGAATTACTGAGAAGTAATTACGTTTTAGAACTAAAACAAAGATTGTCTTTTTATGTTTCGGTTGGACTATTAGTATTTACTTTATGTGCGACACCCATTTTGATCTTATCTCATTATTTTAGCGAATCTTCTGGGAATAGTCTCTTTATTGCTTTGCATGGGAAAGTTATCCTTGGGGCTAATATTTTTATGTACCTTACCTTTGCCTTAGGCTTTTATTTATGCTCGAAAAAGAAGTAATTCTCGTAATCTCATATGGTATAGGCGTAGTTCTGGTGCTTTCAGCCTTCGTAATCATTTTTTTCATCGCCTTTCAACGTCGAAAGAACAAGCTATTGGTGGAACGATTTGAAGCAGAGAAGCAATTTCAAGAAGAATTAACGACGACACAGTTAGAGATTCAAGAAGAAACTCAAAAAAACATTGCTTGGGAGCTGCATGACAATGTTGGTCAATTACTTTCGGTTGCCAAGATGCAACTCAATATGATACAGAATACCGTCCCAGACGATCATCAAGATGGGGTGGAGGAAACTAAAAGTCTTATCAGTAATACACTGGAAGAAGTTCGCGCCTTATCGCGAACACTTAACAGCGACGTCGTTTCTTATAATGGATTACAGAAGTCAATTGCTTTTGAGTTAGAACGCTTTGAACGTTTGGATTTTCTAATACCAAAACTGGTGATTAAAGGAGAGCCAGTACCCATAGACCCTAAAGAAGGGACCATTCTATTTAGAATTTGTCAAGAGTTTTTTTCGAATGTGATTAAGCATGCAAAAGCTAAAAATTTAACGGCAACGCTTTCTTACGAGCCTAATTCGCTTGCAGTGACTATAGAAGATAATGGTGTTGGCTTCGATATGTCGCAAAAGAGTGACAATTCAGGATTACGCACAATGAAAGCTCGTGCCGAGTTGGTAGGTGCCGAATATTCCTTAACTTCGTCTCAGGGAGAAGGGACTACCTTGTCGATTGTATATCCATTAGAAAAAACAAATGCAGTCCAGTAGTAAACATAGTATAGTTGTCGTAGATGATCACGTCTTATTTGCCAGTTCGTTACAGAAACTAGTGAATACTTTTATGGGCTTTGAAGTCTTATATCACGCCAGTAATGGTAAAGATTTACAACAAAAATTTAAGGATGGTGAAGAGCTTCCTAAAATGATCTTATTGGATATTAATATGCCAATAATGGATGGATATGAGACTGCACTTTGGTTGAAAAACACCCATCCAGATATAAGAGTTATCGCTCTGTCTATGAATGATAACGAACAGTCCATAATTAAAATGTTGCGTTTGGGAGTTAAGGGTTATGTTCTTAAAGATACAAACCCAAACGAATTAGAGGCTGCACTTCTTGGCGTATTAAAGAATGGTTATTATCATTCCGATAGGGTAGCGGAAGCATTACTACATTCCATTCAACCCGATCATAAAAATGCAGTGACTTTAAAGGATAAGGAAATTGAATTCCTTAAATTATCTTGTACAGAACGCACTTATAGAGAGATTGCTGAACTCATGGCTTTAAGCCCAAAAACGATTGATGGGTATCGTCAAGACTTGTTTGAAAAATTAGGTGTGCGAAATCGTGTGGGATTAGTCATGTATGCTCTTAAAAACCATATCGTAGAGCTTTAAACACAGGCATTCCAAATGGGGTCTGCAGG
>Ga0316209_1001557_pt1 | contig 22977 bp, 25 predicted proteins | sample 6monopyrite_MG_FD_204945 | JGI IMG/M metagenome (GOLD analysis project Ga0316209, IMG submission 204945) | Microbial mat bacterial communities from mineral coupon in-situ incubated in ocean water Damariscotta River, Maine, United States -... | ecosystem: Environmental > Aquatic > Marine >...
GTGCTCGCGCGCACCATCTCGAACTTATCTGAATATTGTGCAATCGATTCAGATGCACCTAACATTAAAAAACCTCTGGGATTTAATGATGCTGCCATGCGATCTAAAATATCTTTTTTAGATTCCGCTGAAAAATAGATTAAAACGTTTCTACAAAAAATGGCATCAAACTTACCCATTGATGTATAGCTTTGTAATAAGTTTACTTCGCGGAAATTAATACGCGAGCGAATATTGGCATTCACTTGCCATTGATCTCCCACAGGGGAAAAATATTGCCGCTTGCGCTCTTCAGATAAGCCACGCGCTAATGCCAAAGCATCATACTTGGCTTGCTTTGCCTCATTGAGTATGGCTTGAGAGATATCCGTCGCAACCACATCAACTTTGAATCCAGGACTTTTTTTAGAGAATTCATCTGCCGTCATACTAATGGAATAAGGTTCCTGCCCACTTGAACAAGCTGCCGACCAAATCCTTATAGATGCTTTACGCTGTTCTTTATATTCTTCAAATATTGTTTGACTGAGCACTTTGAATGGATACGTATCACGAAACCATAAAGTCTCGTTAGTGGTCATCGCTTCAATAACCTTAGTGCGTAATGCAGAATTAAGTGACTTATTTAGAGTGTCTACCAGGGCCTGTAATGAAGGAATATTGCTTTCCATCATTAGCCTGTTTAAGCGGCTTGATACTAAGTAGTGTTTGTTTTCACCTAAAACAATACCACATGCTTTTTCCAGAAACACCTGGAAATTTTTATATTCATCGGGCGAAAAACTAACGCTCATAGGATCAACTGTGGGAATAAGATTATTAGCATCTCGGTTGTAAGATACGCAATCTGTTAATTAAGAGAGCTGATAATAACATTTATTAATAGTTTTTATCAGTGTGGATTATTCATCAGAAATTTTATCCATACCCTCTGATGGGTCCCTATTATTAACAAGGTTCATTACTGTGTTAGCCAGTTCATTAGGCTTAAACTTAGGAATAAAATGATTAGCACCAACTTTTTCAACCATGCTGTTATTAAATACGCCACTTAACGAGGTGTGTAACATAACGTATAAGCCTTGTAATCGAGGGTCTTTACGAATTTTAGTCGTCAGTGTGTAACCATCCATTCGCGGCATTTCTATATCTGAAATGACTAAGGCGATTTTATCATCGATATTTTTGCCATCTTCTACCCATGATTCCAGTACCTCAAGTCCCGCCTGACCATCGTTTGCCAGCGTGCATTCAATGCCTACTTTCTCCAGCACTCGCTTCACCTGATTACGCGCCACTGAGGAATCGTCTACCACTAGTACATGTTTAGGTTTTTCGGTCTCCATATCCACCGAACCTTGCAGTACTTCATCGGAGACCTCTTCATTTAATCCCATAATATCGGCAAAAACTCTTTCCACATCAATAATTGAAACCATTTCTTTATCGATATGCGTTACAGCCGTGAGATAACTTGCCGAACCACTACCTTTCGGCGGAGGCAAAATATCCTTCCAGTTCATATTGGTAATACGGTCAACCGCTGCAACCAGGAAACCCTGAATAAACCGGTTGTACTCAGTAACAATCACAAAACTATTTTCAATATCTTGAATTGGCTGGTTACTTATCGCCAACCCTAAATCCATAACAGGTATTGTTCTATTTCTTAAATGCGCGACACCTATAACTCTGCTATCAGCCTGAGGAATATGCGTTAGTTTTGGACAACGAATAACTTCCTGTACTTTAAATACATTAATTCCATAACGTTGCTTGCCCTGAAGTCTGAACAACAATAGTTCTAGTCGGTTATGCCCTGCAAGCTGGGTACGACTGTCGACACTATCTAATACACCTGCCATTTTAAACTCCTGAGACCCTAGGCTTCTATTATTTTACATTTGTACAATTAAGTTTACACAAAGATACTGTTTTCAATGATAATGGGTACAGAGTTTTTAGAATAATCTACTATACTCAAATTGTCTGATCATTTATTCATATGAAACTTGCATTTGGTTTAATAAATATACTAGCCTATATGTAATGAATCGCTAGTAATAATTTTAAATGCTAGCTGATCACAAAATGATAACAATTACATAACTAAATAAACCAGAGACACAGGGATCCTATATGCCCAGCCCATTTATTTTAACCAAGCTAGCATTACCTATTTTACAAGCTGCTTTGAAATCAGACCTCAAACAGCTGAATTCACTTACATCAAGTAACCCAAAATCTGCATCAACACTTTCTGAAATTACGGATAATATTACCAGCAATAATGAACATCTCACTAATGTAGCCGCAGCTGGCGTTGAATCTTTAGCTGAAACCTACCATATTATTGCGAAAAACATTCAATTACAGCAAGAAGCTGAAAATATTAGTGATGCCATAGACAGTGTAGCAACAGCGACAGAGGAAATGGCGGCATCAGCGTCTGAAATTTCTCAAGGCGCTAATGCAACAGCAAACCGCGCAAATGAAAGCTACGAAAAGACAGAATCAGGCAACCAGGCAATTGCTTCAATGATGGGTGATATGGACTCTTTGGAGAACGCCCTTACTTCAATGTTTAATGAAGTTCAAAAATTTGCTGGCTTTACTGAAGAAATCAATAATCTAACCAGCATTGTTCGCGACATAGCTAACCAGACAAACTTACTCGCTTTGAATGCGGCAATAGAAGCCGCGCGTGCCGGTGAAGCAGGCCGTGGCTTTGCCGTTGTTGCCGACGAAGTAAAACAACTTGCTTCTAAAACTGAAAAGGCAACTGTCGAAATAGAAACAGTGACCAACACAATGCACACTATTATGGATGAAGTTGGCAACTCAATGACTGCGAGTAAAGACAGCCTGGGCACCAGCTTAGACAGCCTGGAAACCGTAGCCATCGCTTTAGGTGAAGTAACAGCTGTAGTGAATGATGTAACCTCACAAGTACAAACAATCTCTACTTCAGCAAATGAGCAGCAGTCTGTTTCTGCTGAAATGGCTTCGAAGCTAAATGAAATCACATTAGCTGTGCAACACGAAAACCAACAGGTTAATGATATTGCCGTACATACAAAAACTCTGAGCAGTGCAATTGTGAGTCAATTTTCACATTTGGCTGAATTTGGCCATGATGCAACACTCTTACATACTGTGAAAGCTGACCACATAAACTGGAAAATCCGCCTGACCGCAATGGCAATGGGTACTGGAACTATTCCCGAAGACGAACTAGTTGATCACACCCAGTGCCGTTTAGGTAAATGGTATTACAGCAGAGGTGAGCAAGAGCTAGGTCATCTTGATGCTTTCCAACAGATGGCACACCCGCATGCAAGAGTTCACGAACTTGGCAAAGAAATTGCAGCATTAGCTATACAAGGGCAAACAAGTGCTGCCTGTCAAAAAATTGATGAAATGGATAGCTACAGCGAACAACTGTCTAGCCACATCGATAAATTATTAAGTGAGGTTAATTCGTCGTGACAAAAAATACTGTTAAACTGAGCTTATGTGCTGTTGGTGGCCTTCTTATTTACATTTTTAGCCTTTCAGCCAGCGCCACAGGCTCAGTTAAACAGAATAACAATCACCATCACACAGACATTACTCAAACTGCTAAACAATTCCTAAGTCAAAATATAGACACTGACCAGTACTCTCGTATAGAAGTTGAGATGGGTAAACTGGATTCAAGACTAAAGTTAGCCCACTGCAACTCCTCTCTCGATACCAAATTAGCACCTGGAAGTAAATTTTCAGGCAAAACGACTGTGCACGTGAAATGTAATAGTGAAGCAAAATGGACTGTTTATATAAATGCCAATATCCGCTTATACAAGCATGTGATACACACTGCGGAGCCTCTTGAAAAGGGCCATATTCTCTCGAAGAGCGACCTGATTTCATCTGAAGTCGATTTAAATCGGGTTAGATACGGATATTTTACAAATATCGACAGCCTGATTGGCAAGCAACTGAAGCGACGATTATCTCAAAATAAAATCATCAGAGTAAATTACGTCAAAGCGCAAACTCTCGTTAAAAGAGGCGAAATCGTCAACATCATAGCCGAAAACACCGGTTATTCTGTAAAAATGTCGGGGAAAGCTATGTCTAATGGTGCAAAAGGCGATCGGGTTCAGGTTAAAAATCTTTCCTCACAAAGAGTCATTGAAGGCACAGTCATCGAAACTGGTGTAATTAGTATTAACTAATTACTAAAGGTATTCTTATAATGGCCGATATAGATTGTGAGAGAAAAATTTTGAAGCGCATACTGCTTGGAGCACGTAATGAACAACCCTATTAATCCGATTAACCGTTCACCAGTCAATCCTGTGAACACCGGTGCGGCTAAGACGCAAGAAACAAAAGAAAGCACTAACAACAGCGTCAATAACGATGCAAGCTCACAGGAAACAGTGAGTTTATCGTCACAGTCCGAATTAACACTACACCTTAGCAATGCCTCTGAAGTAGACAGTGCAAAGGTTGAATCTCTTAAACAAGAAATCGCTAAAGGAAATTATCCTCTCGATGCACAGAAAATTGCTGAGAACATGATAAACCTTGAGAAATCCTTAATCGAATAGGTACTGCTTTATGAATGCTCTACTCTCTCTCATTAGTACACTGCATGAACATAGCCAACAACTCATTGCCTGTTTAAAAGAAGAAAAGGAAGCGCTAGATACTCAGGCTTACGAAGAGCTGTCAGCCCTCGCCCCGAAAAAGCAATTGATTATAGATAAGCTGCACAGCATCGAACAGCAGTGTGTTGACGCCTGCTCGGGCAATGATATTAATAAGTACATTAAACAATCTGGTAAAAGATCACTACAAACAATCTGGAGCAGCACTCAAAAGCTGTTACAAGACTGTCGTAAGTCGAATGAGATCAATGGACTAATAATTAATAAACATAGCGTTATTAATCAAGATGTACTCACCTTGTTAACGGGTAATCAACAACAGGCTGGTCAAACCTATAATGCACAGGGTAGTCAAAGTAATAACAACTCAATACTCAACAATATTGAAGCATAACGATTTATAGAAACAATCTAGCGAAATAACTCACGACTTTTTATCGGCTTTCCCTGTAAGTAAAAATTTAATATTGAACGCATTAATCTTTTTGCATCCTTCAGCGCTTGCTCACTCGACAAATTATTTTCATCTAGTGCCAATAAACTTGCACCAGACAATTTAGTCACATATTGTTCATCATGTATTGATGCAACATCAACAGGACCGTGCTCCAAATAATAGGCGTATATTTCATCGGCCACCACTGCAGCTCCAGTTTCGGCGTGTACCGTCAAATTCAAACCAAAACCCAGCTCTTCTAAGAATTGCTTTTCAAACAATCTAAGTACAGGTTCAATTTCGCCATTCTCAGCCAATAAATTTAAAACAGATTCATATAGGAAATAAATACCGGCATGAACATCATGCTTATGCAGGAGTTTTACAAGAAGTTCGTTTACATAAAATGCACTTAAAAGTGATTTTCCGGATAGTTTAAATGCGTTAGATGATTGGGCTTCTGCAGCGGTTAATGTAGGTAATTCACCTTTCCCTGACCAGCTTATCAGTAGTGAATTAAATGGTTGAAGAGTACTTTTCTGACGCGATTTAGCGCTACGACTTCCGCGACTCATTAATGATAATCGACCATAGTCACGCGTCAATACATCTATAATTTGGCTAGTGTCACGGAACGGACGATGATGGAGAATATAAGCAGGCTGCTCCTGAATTCGCATAAAGCCGGCTTAATTAAACTTACTCTGTGTCATAACCAAGATTCTTCAATGAGGTCTCGCTATCTGACCAGCCTGACTTAACCTTCACCCATAATTGTAAAAAAACCTTACGATCAATCAGCGCTTCAATATCTTTACGTGCATTAGTGCCAATGCTTTTAAGTTTCGCTCCCTTATCACCAATGACAATTACTTTCTGTCCTTTAGTTTCCACTAAAATCAACGCATGAATTCGAGTTATTTTTTCTTCATCTTTATAGCGTTCGATTTCAACCGTCGTTTGATATGGAAGCTCATTACCTAACTCTCTCACCAATTTTTCACGAATAATTTCAGCCACTAGAAAACGTGTACTTCTATCTGTAAGCTGATCTTCCTCAAACACGGCAGGACCTTGCGGCAGCAACTCCAACAGGTATTTTTCAAGCTGCGGTAAATTATCACCCTTCATTGCCGAAATGGGCAAAACATTCTTAAAATCATATTTTTCACTGATTTTCTGAAGGTATGGTAATAGCTTATCTTTCTCAGCAACCTGATCAACTTTATTGACCAATAAAACAACTGGTACTTCAATATCTTTTAACTTATTTAGTACAAGCTCGTCTTCATCAGTCCACTTCAATGACTGAACAATAAACAGAACTACATCAACATCATGAATAACTGAGCTCGCTGCACGATTCATATAGCGATTAATTGCCTTATTACCACCACTGTGAATACCCGGCGTATCGACAAATATAAACTGTCCATTTTCAACCGTTTTAACACCCATAATCTGATGACGTGTTGTTTGCGGTTTGCGCGATGTAATACTTAGCTTCATACCAAGCATATGATTAAGTAGCGTTGATTTTCCCATATTGGGACGACCTATAATCGCCACATATCCACATCGAAATTTTTCTTCTGACATTATTTAGACTTCTTTATAAATTGTTCCTGGACAAGAACGATAATTTTTTCCGCTGATTCTTGCTCTGCTTTTCGACGGTTTGTCGCCTCGCCTTGAGTTTTCAAACCTAACTGCACGATTTCACAATCCACTTTAAATTGCTGATTATGCGCCTGACCTTTAACCTCAATAACAGAATATTTTGGTAAACCCAATTTTCTCGACTGTAGCAATTCTTGCAACCTGGTTTTTGGATCTTTTAAGTCACTAGCATCAGGTATGTTTTTGATAAGATCTTTATATAAAAACAATATTAATTTTTGACATTGTTCGAAATTACTATCTATATATACCGCACCAAAAATAGCTTCAACTGTATCAGCAAGTATGGAGTTCCTGCGCTGACCTCCACTTTTCATTTCACCACTGCCTAAAATCAGGTACTCTCCAAAATTAAGTATTTTAGAAATTTCATACAATCCTGCTTTATCAACAAGATTAGCGCGTAGCCTGCTTAAGTCACCCTCAGTAGAACTCGGGTACAATTTATATAATTCATCTGCTATAACAAAATTTAAAATACTGTCCCCAAGAAATTCAAGCCTTTCATTGTTTTTAGAATTAGCACTTCTATGGGTCAATGCGTTTTGTAATAGTTTAATATTATGAAACTGGTAATTTAACAGCTTCTCGAGCCTGGAATAATCTGGAAGCTTGGGCATATAATTTATTTCGTAAGAATTACGACTTCATGGTCAAAGGTGGCAATAAATTCCAGATTCCCCATGATGGGTCCTTTCTCTTCATAGTGTGCGACTAATGTATAGCCACCTTGAGCCTTCTTGAATTTGAATGCTTCTTTATCTCTTGCCAATTCATATAAATTGTTAATTTTGAGGCGTTTTCGAAAAAGCTCATTTAATTTTTTAACACTCATACCTTTTACTTTCGCATCTTGTGGCAGCTCATCCATGACAGTTCTAACTGAATTGTAATTCAAGTAAACTGGCACAATTCTTAATGCCATAACTGCCTGTACTGCTACAAGACCAATGATAACTATCCACGATATCATCGTTAAACCTGACTGTTTTTTCATGATTTCTATCCCTTACTTTATTATCTGCCCTATTCGTTCAAAACCTATACCGCCATCCCAGTGCATCCAAATCATAAATGCTTTTCCTACCAAATATTTTTCTGGAACAACTCCCCAGTAGCGGCTGTCATTACTATTATCACGGTTATCACCCATCATAAAGTAATGACCTTCCGGCACAATATATTCTGCATCCAGTCCAGCTCGACCAGGTATAATCAGTATATTATGATCCAGACCAACCAGGTTTTCGACATATTCATACGCAACATTATGTTCACCTGGCCCACTGTATTCACCAATGCGCTTGCGTTCTATTTGCTTACCATTTACATAGAGTACTTTATTGTAATAAGCAATATGATCGCCCGGCACACCTATAACCCGTTTTATATAATCAACAGATGGATCTCGAGGATATTTAAATACTGCAACATCACCACGCTCGGGTTTATCCATATCAAATAGCACATGATTAAAGACGGGCATCTTTACGCCATAAGAAAATTTGTTTACCAAAATGAAATCACCAATAAATAAACTAGGTATCATTGACCCTGATGGAATACGAAATGGCTCTACTACGAAACCACGCAGCAAAAAAACTATCAACAAAACCGGAAAAAATGACTTTGAATATTCAATGATAACGGGCTCGTTGCTGGTACCCGTATTGATAGATTCACCGCTATACTCATGAGGATTTGTACTTTTTCTACGCGGTGCCAATACCAGACTATCAAATAGCCAGATCAAACCCGTAATAACGGTGCCTGAAAGTAGAAAAAAAGCAAAATCATAATTTATATTCATATTGTCTAACTCAATTTTTAAATTTTATTCTATTTAACTATCAACTTTCAGAACGGCAAGAAATGCTTCTTGTGGAATTTCTACTTTGCCAAACTGTTTCATACGTTTTTTACCAGCTTTTTGCTTTTGTAATAGCTTTTTCTTACGACTCACATCACCGCCATAGCACTTTGCCGTTACATTTTTGCGTAATGCTTTGACTGTACTTCGCGAAATAATATTACGCCCTATAGCTGATTGAATCGCTATATCAAACATTTGTCGTGGAATAAGCTCACGCATTTTATCAGTTACTTCTCTACCCCGTCGCTGAGAATTATCCGCATGTGCTATTACCGCCAGGGCATCAACTTTTTCACTATTAATGAGTATATCTACTTTTACCAGCTTAGCTTCCTGAAAATGCTTAAACTCGTAATCAAATGACGCATAACCACGGCTCACTGACTTCAGCCTATCAAAGAAATCCATTACTACTTCTGACATCGGCATATCATAAGTTAAAGCTACTTGTGCACCCATATACTGCATGTTCGTTTGTATGCCACGCTTTTCTACACATAAGCTAATAACATTACCAACGTAGTCCTGCGGCACCAGTATGTTTGCCTGAATGATAGGCTCACGAATTTCTTCTATAAGATTGACTTCCGGCATATCAGATGGATTGTGAATCTGAATTATGCTGCCGTCCGTTTTTAAAATTTCATAAACTACAGTGGGTGCGGTAGTGATTAAGTTAAGATCATATTCACGCTCTAAGCGTTCCTGCACAATTTCCATATGCAACATGCCAAGGAAACCAATACGAAAACCAAAACCTAATGCTGAAGAAATTTCGGGTTCGAATTTTAAAGCCGAGTCATTCAGCGTTAATTTATCGAGTGCCTCACGAAAGTTTTCAAAATCGTCCGCTTCAACAGGAAACATACCTGCAAATACCCGCGGCTGAACTTCTTTAAAACCGGGGAGTATCTCTGTTGCAGGATTATCCGCTAAAGTAATCGTATCACCTACCTTGGCTGAATCGATTTCCTTAATACCCGCAATAATAAAACCTACCTGGCCTGTTTCAAGTATCGGTGTGTCATGTCGTTTTGGCGTAAATACGCCCACAAAGTCGACACCATAACTGCGACCTGTCGACATGATCTTAATTTTATTTCCCTTACGTAATGCCCCATCCACAATACGCACAAGGGTCACGACACCCACATAAGGATCAAACCAGGAATCTACAATTAACGCTTTAAGAGGCGCTTCAGGATCACCTTTTGGCGCAGGAATAGTTTCTACCAATCTCTCGAGTAATTCGTCAATTCCAATACCTGATTTGGCACTCACCTGACAGGCATCTGTTGCCTCAATACCAATAATATCTTCAATTTCTTGTGCCACTCGAGTTGGGTCTGCCGCCGGCAAATCAATTTTGTTAAGCACTGGCATAACTTCCAGCCCTAAATCTATCGCGGTATAGCAGTTTGCTACACTCTGCGCCTCCACTCCCTGAGATGCATCAACTACCAACAACGCGCCTTCACAGGCTTGTAAAGAACGTGATACTTCATAAGAGAAATCTACATGTCCCGGTGTATCGATAAAATTGAGTTGATAGGTTTCGCCGTTATTGGCTTTGTAATCTAGAGTCACACATTGCGCTTTGATGGTAATGCCACGTTCACGCTCAAGATCCATAGAATCAAGGACCTGGGATTCCATTTCACGCTCAGATAGGCCTCCGCATTGTTGAATAAAACGGTCAGCCAGTGTCGATTTACCGTGATCTATGTGCGCGATAATGGAAAAGTTACGAATATTTTGCATTGCTTATTGTTAGCCCAAACCTGTCAGAACCTGCATTACAGCGGCCTGATCGAGAAAATAATGACATAGTTGTTCATCGCCACAGGTTACCACTGGCACCTGAGATCCATATTGTTCAATCAATTTGGGGCTGGAATCGACATCAACTTCTGTGATTTTGAAATCATGTGCCTGTTGCAACTGCATTAGTTGTACTAACAGGTCTTCACAGAGGTGACATCCTTGGCGTGAATAGACGGTGAAAGTGATCACTCGTCCGCAAAAATCTTCATTACAATGAACTGATCTGCCCCCTGGCGATGAACCAGAACCGGAATCATACGGCCTATGGGCAAATTGGCAACTTTTTTACGAAAATCAGCGGTATTTTTTACATTTTTGCGGTCTATTTGCAATAAAATGTCTCCTGACTTAACTCCAGACTGCGCAGCCGGGCTTCCAGGTGCAACGCGTTGCACCAAAACACCTCGCCCTAAACGGCTCAGTGTTTCTGTATCTAAATCCGCAACCACCACACCCATAGGATTTGAGCCAGGCATTTTTTGCTGGGATTTTGCCAGTGGTTTTTCATCCGATGGAAGCTCTTCAATTAAGACATCCAGGGTTTTAAACTTGCCGTCGCGTAATACCTTCAATTTGGCTTTAGAACCCACAGGAACACGACCTACCAGCGGAGGCAAATCAGACGAATTTTGAATATCATGGCCATTAAACGATAAAATCACATCGCCAGCACGTACACCCGACTTTTCTGCAGGGCTAGCCTTCATTACCTGCGACACCAATGCACCCACTGGTTTATCTAAATCGAAGCTCTGCGCTAACTCATAAGTAATTTCTTGAATATACACACCTAACCAGCCACGACTCACCGAGCCTGTGTCTTTTAGCTGCTTCACTACATCCATTGCCACTTCAACAGGAATAGCAAACGACAGCCCCATAAAACCACCTGTGCGACTGTAAATTTGCGAATTGATACCTATCACTTCACCTTCAAGGTTAAACAGCGGGCCACCCGAGTTGCCCGGATTGATTGCCACATCCGTTTGAATGAAAGGCACATAACTAGCACGGGGTAAATTACGGCCTTTAGCACTCACAATACCTGCAGTTGCCGAATGATCAAAACCAAAAGGTGAGCCAATGGCTAACACCCACTCACCTACTTTCAAAGCAGATGAATCACCAATTTCAACAATCGGCAAATTATTTGCCTTGACTCTTAATAGGGCGATATCACTAAACTCATCACTACCAATAACTTCTGCAGGTAATTCCCGCTTATCATTTAAACGTACAATAATTTCATCCGCGCCATCCACCACATGGTGATTGGTCATGATGTAACCGTCTTTTGAAAGAATAAACCCCGAACCTAATGATTGCGCATCCTGTGCTGGTGGCTGCATGCCCCGCTCACCAAAAAAACGCTTAAATAGTTCACCAAAGGGGGCATTTTCCGGCAACTGCAATTCATCACCTAGTTCTTCCTGAAGTTTGCCCCATGGATGTTGTGAAGCGGATACTTTTTGCCGAGTACTAATATTTACTACTGCCTTACCATTGGTTTCTACCAGCTCCACAAAATCAGGTAATGAGCCTGCGGTAGCTGAAGTGTTAACAAGAAGCAAAGAAAATAAGATTAGAAAAGAATTAAGTCGCAACATAAAACACTCTTTAAGAAATTAAATTAACAATCGTTTATTTAGCTCGACGAACTAATTGCGGTTGTATTGAACGCTGTAAACCACTGCGGGATAGCACCGTTCTCACTACCACTATAGATGCCAGTAAACCTAACACAGCAGATAATATTGTTAATAGTTCAGTAGCAAACATGAGTTCTGCCACTATGCCAAAAATTAGCATAATAATAATTGGTAATAAGTAAATCAACAACGAACCTTGTACCAATGCATTTTCTTCAATGGCAACAATTACTTGCTCACCGACTTGAACATCTAAGGTTTTATTCACAACGAATTGAGCACTTCTATTACCAACTACTTTAGCAATAGTTGAAGTACCGCAGCCAGACTTAACAGAACAACTTTGGCAAGTAGATTGTCGCTGACTTTCTAGCAATAATTTACCGTCTTTTATATCAACAACAATGGCAGTTTCTTCAATCATATAATATTTAAATTAATTCAGTTTAATGGTTTTACTGATTCTGCAATCATGCGAACCGTAGCTGATGGCACTTCGCCAATTACTGTAACGTAGTCATTACCCATAAAAGAACTGTATGCATTAACAGGCCCCATAGAGGACATACCAATAACCGGTTTATCAACCTCTTTGAGCTGCTCCACAAAAACTGAAACCGACGCCATACCATCACTGTATACCATATGATAAGCCGGCGTCACTCTACTATGATGATCAACTTTTACTGCGCGTATTAACTCAAAGCCAATCGGTAAATTACTTGCCTGCCAACGCTGCTGACGTACACCCTGTTCATCCATTAGCTGTACTTTCCGATACGTGCTCAACACATCAACATCAATAGTGTTTTTAGGGGTTGAAGATAATAGCTCTACATTGCTATACATTAATTGCTCTAACACATTGCCCTTTTCATCAAGCAAGTCACATTTAAGCAATAGTCCACTTTTCTGATCAAGCCAAAAGATATAACCATACCTGTGCCGATCTCGAGGAATCATCTGAATTTTTTGTGTTGATTTATTAGCTATTCGATCTTGCCCACTCAGCTGCAGTGTATATAATTTTTTTAACGCATCTCGGTTCTCAGGCAGTGCTGGATGCAGTGGCCCTTTATCCGTGGCATCCGCCATTTCATCAGAGATGGTAACCAATTTTTTTGCGGGAAAAATAGTGGTTACTTTATTATTGTGACGAATAATAGTTTGATCTTCACCCGTCAACGATTCGAGTGTTTGCCAACTGCCTGTTGGAGTAACGCCTTGTTTTACTCGAATCGCCTGCATTTTATCTTGCTGACGAATCACCAGTGTTCCCTGAAAATTTTGCTGCTGACTGGCCTGACTCATTTTATCTAACCAATCATCAATAGAGTCTGCCCAGGCACCTGGCGTTAACGAGCAAAGCAAACCTAGCAGCAAAAATTCTATTGAAGTAATCAGTCTCAAGCGTTAATCCTGCTCACGCGATTTTACATCCGCCGCACGTACATAAGGCATCATGCCTTGCATAGTTGACTGACTTGCATAACCAGAATGCTGCAGCATATAAACATTTAATTGCTTTTGCTGCTGTGGTGATTTTTTAGCCACTTGCACCGTTGAGGCAACACGCACATTACGTGAAATTTCAGCATTAACAGATTGCACATTTACACGCTGATTTGATTCAACTGGAACAGATTGTGCCAATTGTATATTGCTAGTTGTCGACTCATTATTCACCGCATTAAACGTAACCAGCGTTACCGTTGCTACTGAAGCCGCAACCGCTACACCAGTAACGGGCTTTAACAAACGATTAAACCATTCACTTAAATTAAATGCTGGTGCAGCCTTATTGCTCTGCAACATCGCAGCGTCTTCACTATGTGCTGGTTCCTGTTCAATAGCACGAGACACCGCAGAACTAATATCCATAAATGAAGCTTGATCTAACTCATCACGCATTGAGTCACCCATTAGGCGATAACGCTGCGCAGTTTCTGCATCATCAATCGGGTCACGTTTTAAATCCTGCATAAAGGATGTTAACTGTGTTTCATCCAGAGCACTGTCTAACAAAGATGAAAGATGTTCTTCGCGTTGTAATTCTGTTGCTTGCTTTGATTGATTCATTCTATTCACCTACTTCAGTTCACTGTTATCAAGCAGTGGCTTTAATTGTTTATCAATCGCATCTCGTGCACGAAATATTCTCGAACGAACGGTGCCAATTGGACAATCCATCACATCAGCAATCTCCTCGTAACTTAGACCTTCCATTTCACGCAGTGTTACCGCTTCTTTTAAATCAGCTGGCAATTCAGCTATTGCTTTATTGATGACCTGTTTTATTTCAGCTGCCAGTAGTTCTTTTTCTGGGGTTGCGTATTCACGTAACCAGTCACCGCTATCATATTGCTCTGCATCTTCTACATCCACGGCAGAAGTTGTCGCTCTACGACTTGCAGAAACCAGATAGTTTTTTGCTGTATTAATAGCAATCCGATAAAGCCATGTATAAAAGGCACTATCCCCACGGAAGTTTTTCAACGCACGATAAGCCTTAATAAAAGATTCCTGTGCCACATCCTGAACTTCATCACCATTACGTACAAAACGTGCGACCAGTTTTATAATGCGGTGCTGGTACTTCAACACCAATATATCAAATGCTTTTTTGTCGCCTTGCTGCACTCGCTCTACTAGAGCTTGATCGATTTCGCGCTCGCCCATACGGGCCTGTCCCCCATTAGACACTTCCAGTGCCTTATTATTTTTTATTAATTGTTTTTCGCCATACTGGCTTTGCGTGGTAGCTTTAGGCGTGATTACCCGATTTGGTGTAACATCACCCCCAAACACTGGAACAATACCCGATTCGCATACTGACATAAAGACTCAACCTTTAATATTATAATGCCGAACAAACTGACTAATAGACAATCATTCCGCCATGAAGTTCTAATTATTGGCGGTGGTGCCGCCGGATTAACCCTGGCACTCAATCTTCCCTCCCATATGAAGGTTGCCGTAATCACTAAAGACAGTGAGACAGCGGGAAGCACTTACTATGCACAGGGCGGAATATCTACCGTATTAAGAGAAGATGATTCCTTTGAGTCACACATCAACGACACCCTAAATGCCGGCGGTGAACTGTGCGATGAAAAAGCGGTTAAGTTCGCGATTGAAAATGGCCCCGAGTCTATTAACTGGCTATCCGACTTAGGTGTCCCCTTTACCACTGATATGCATGCCGATGGCCGTAAAACCTGGCACCTTACTCGCGAGGGTGGCCATAGCCACCGCCGTGTAATACATGCCGCAGATGCCACCGGCAAAGCACTTGAAACAACCTTGCTCAACCATGTTAAGCACAGTAAGAACATTGAACTGCTAGATCACCACAATGCGGTGGATTTAATCACTGGGCAAAAACTCGGCCTGGGCCACAATCGCTGCATTGGTGCTTACGTCTTTAATAAAAAGCTTAAGCGAGTAGAAACCTTTCAGGCCCGCTATGTGGTTTTAGCCTCGGGTGGAGCAAGCAAGGTTTATTTATATACATCTAATCCGGACGGCGCCACCGGTGATGGTATTGCCATGGGCTGGCGCGCGGGCTGCAATGTTGCCAATATGGAATTTATGCAATTTCATCCAACCTGTCTGTATCACCCTAGCGCAAAATCTTTTTTATTAACCGAGGCTTTACGCGGTGAAGGCGGCCATCTGTTACTGCCGGATGGCACACGCTTTATGCAGAAGTTTGACGAACGCGGTGAACTCGCGCCACGCGATGTCGTGGCGCGCGCGATTGACCATGAAATTAAGCGCCTTGGTGTAGATTGCCTTTATCTAGACATCAGCCACAAGCCCGCAGCATTTATTCGCTCTCACTTCCCGACTATTTACGCAAAATGCCTGGAATACGGCATTGATATCACCAAACAACCAGCACCGGTGGTGCCTGCCGCCCACTATACCTGCGGCGGGCTGGTAACCAACCTTAACGGCGAGACCAATATCAACAATCTGTATGCCATTGGCGAAACCGCCTCTACCGGCCTTCACGGTGCAAATCGCATGGCGAGTAATTCATTGCTAGAGTGCCTGGTTTTCGCACGATCAGCCGCGCAACATATTACACAAAGCGAGGGCACGCCCCATAGCTGGGATACGATTAAGGCATGGGATGAAAGCCGCGTTACTAACTCCGATGAAGAAGTGGTGGTATCGCACAATTGGGATGAACTACGTCGCTTTATGTGGGACTATGTCGGCATCGTACGAACAGACAAACGTTTGCAGCGAGCCAAGCGCCGGGTGGACTTACTACTGCTAGAAATTGAAGAATATTACGGCAACTTCCGTGTAACGAGTGATTTACTCGAACTGCGTAACCTCGCCGTAGTCGCCGACCTGATTATTCGTTGTGCGATGCAGCGCAAAGAAAGCCGCGGCCTGCACTACACACTCGACTATCCTGAACAAGATGATAGCCAGCCACCAACCAATACATTACTAACCCCAGAAGTAGAATCATGACAAACAGCGTACAAGACACAGAGCTTCCATTAGTAATAGAACCAGAAGCACTCAAAGCCGCACAAGCAGACAACAGCTCACTATTAGTTGTAGACCTCTCTACCCATAAACAATATGCACAGGCACATATTCCCGGTGCTGTATTTTTAGATTACGGCCACATTGTTGGTATGAACAAACCTTATACCGGATTGTTACCAGAAAAGACGGCCTTCGAGCATATTATTAATTCTCTTGGCATCACAGCTAACACACATATTGTTGCATACGATGAAGAAGGCGGCGGTAAAGCAGCTCGCCTAATTTGGACACTACATGCAATGGGGCACAACAAAGCCAGCCTGTTAAATGGTGGACTAATAGCCTGGTATCGTGAAGAACTACCACTAAGCAATGATGCCGTAACCAGCCAGCCAAATGCATCAGACCAACAATATAAAGTCGACTTCACACGACAGCCTGTGGTGGCTGATACAGACTATATAAAATCCAATTTAGAAAATGGCCGCGTAGGCCTGCTTGATGCGCGCAGCATAGAAGAGTACACCGGTGCCTCACGCTACGCCGAACGCCCGGGTCGCATTCCCGGCGCAAAGCATTTTGAATGGACACTCGCGATGAATGCCGATGACAACTATCGCCTGCTCTCCAAAGAAGAACTACAACCAATGATGGATAGCTTAGGCCTAACGCAGGACAAAGAAATTATTGTGTACTGCCAGAGCCATCACCGCTCTGCCCTTTCATACTTAATGCTTAAATACCTGGGCTATGAAAAAGTTCGCGGTTATCCAGGATCCTGGTCTGAATGGGGAAATAGAGCAGATACGCCGATAGAAATATAAGTTCGTATATTCCTTAAACTTTTTCTACCCCGTTTTTAAAAACACCACTCAAATAAAAAAAGCCTGCGTAAAGCGGGCTTTTTTTATTTGAAACCAATCAATCACTAAATTGGTATTACTAGATTTTTAAGGCATGCTCACGGTAATAAAGCATTTCATTAATAGAATCCTTAATATCATCCATCGCCAAATGAGAAGAATCTTTTTTAAAGCCTTTATATACTTCCGGTGCCCAACGAGCAGATAGTTCTTTAATCGTACTGACATCTAAATTACGGTAGTGGAAAAACTCTTCCAGGGCTGGCATATAGTTAGCTAAAAAACGACGATCCTGACAGATACTATTGCCACACATTGGCGATGCACCTGCGGGCACGTACTGCTTTAAGAAATCAATCGTCTGCTGCTCTGCACTTGCTTCATTGGCTGTACTATCTTTTACACGCTGCGTTAAACCTGATTTTCCATGTTGCTTGGTGCACCATTCATCCATACCATTTAATAGCTCATCACTCTGGTGAACCGCTATCATTGGGCCTTCAGCCAGAATATTGAGTTCTTTGTCGGTCACAATTGTCGCTATTTCAATAATTACATCGCTTTGTGGCTCTAAACCGGTCATTTCTAAATCGATCCAGATTAAATTATTTTTATCCACCTGTGACATAATCGCCCCCTGTTATAAGCTTTCTTATTTATAGTTGATCATTCAATAGAGCCACACACTAGAACATTTCCATTAGAAAAGCGATAATTCACATAGTCATTTTATATTTGAGGTCTACATGCACAGTTTTGCGATTTTATTTTTAGCTTTCTTTAGCCTATCCATCGTTGTTAAGTTATGGCTAGCACACCGCCACCTTAAGCATATCCAGAACAATCGCCCACAAGTGCCAGAAGCCTTTAGTGAAAAAATATCACTAGAAGACCATCAAAAAGCTGCTGACTACACCTCTGCCAAAGTTAAATTTGGTCGCTGGCCATTACTTTACGATGCTGGAATATTACTCATATGGACATTTGGTGGTGGACTAGAACTACTTGATCAAACCGCTCGTGGATACCAGCTAAACCCTATATACACCGGCATACTGGTTATCTTCAGCCTGATGATAATCTCAGCGCTAATCGATTTGCCTTTCTCTCTGTACAGCACCTTTGTATTAGAGGAAAAGTTTGGTTTCAATCGCACTACACTTAAAACTTTTTTTGTCGATATGTTTAAAGGCGCATTGCTCGGTGCCGTATTAGGCCTACCACTTATCTGGGTTATTTTGTGGTTAATGGAGCAAGCGGGTGAGCAATGGTGGATTTATACATGGGCAGTTTGGACCAGCTTCAGCCTGTTCATTGCATGGGCTTACCCAACGTGGATTGCACCCATCTTTAATAAATTCTCTCCGCTAGAAGAAGGTGACACCTTAACGCGCATTAAAAGTTTATTAAGTCGCTGTGGCTTTAATAGTGATGGTATTTTTGTCATCGACGGCTCAAAACGTTCCAGCCATGGCAACGCGTATTTTTCTGGCTTTGGTAAAAATAAGCGCATTGTTTTTTATGACACATTATTAGAATCATTAAACGATGATGAACTGGAAGCGGTTCTCGCTCATGAACTTGGCCACTTTAAACGCAAACACATTGTTAAAGGCATGCTGATTACAATTACGATTACATTGGTAGCGCTTGGCATACTGGCCTGGTTAATGAAGTCGGACTGGTTTTACACCTCGCTGGGGGTAAGCACACCATCGACTTATATGGCATTACTACTATTTAGCATTGCTACACCCGTGTTTACCTTTTTGCTCAGCCCGTTAATGAGTATGTTTTCGCGCAAAAATGAATTCGAGGCAGACGAGTTTGCGGCACAGCAATCTGAAGCTAAATATTTAATTCAGGCGTTAGTAAATATGTATAAAGAAAATGCCAGCACCCTAACGCCCGATCCTTTATATTCTGCATTTTATGATAGCCACCCTCCTGCACCTGTGCGTATTGCACATTTGGCCAAACAATAAATTAAAACGAGATACTAGAATGAAAACAATAATTAGCTTACTACTTTTAACATTTAGCCTAAGCGTTAATGCTACCGATGCTAAACATCATGCTGGCAAAACATTGCACGATGAAAAATGCTCTAGCTGTCATACAGATTCTGTATATACACGTGAAGACAAAATGGTGAAAACCATGTCTGCATTAGAACATCAGGTAAACAATTGCATGAAAGGTGCGGCAAAGGCCGAATGGACCCAGCCTCAAACCACATCAGTCGTTAATTTTTTAAACGACAAATATTACAAATTCTAAATGCTTGTTTTTTCAGTTATAGAGCTAGCTATCGCTTCTGATCTCATCAGAGGTGATAGCTAGATCATGGCAAAACGTCGTATTAATGATCAACAACAACGCCGCATTGATAACCTTCAACAAAAGCGCAAAGAAAAAGCCGCTAAAAACCAACAAAAACAATCTGAAAGCATAGCGCAACAAGGCCTGGGTGAAGAACAACACGGGCAAATTGTCACCAACTATGGCCAAACATTATTAGTAGAAGACGAAAACAAAACCCTTTACCGCTGTGTCGCCAGACAAAATCTCGGTTCCATCGTCTGTGGCGACAAAGTAATATGGCAAGCAGGTGAAAACAATCAGGGCGTGATCGTTGCTATAGAAGAGCGAGAATCGCTACTGCAAAAACCTGGCTTTGGCGGCAAGCTAAAACCAATGGCGGCCAATATAGATCAAATCGTCATTGTCTCTGCCGTTCAACCCACACCCAATTCTTATCTTATTGATCGCTATTTGATTGCGGCAGAAAATCTTCCTGCCACACCCATTATCCTACTCAATAAAATGGATTTACTGAATGACGAGAACAAAGCTAATATTGAAAAGATAATTAATGAGTATCAAAATATTGGCTATCGAGTAATCACTACCAGCAGCACCAATAACGAAGGCTTTGAAGAATTACTCGCCGCATTAACAACACACACGAGTATATTTGTAGGTCTATCCGGCGTAGGTAAATCATCATTAATAAACCAGTTAATGCCCGAACTCGATATTCGAGTGGGCGTATTGTCTGAAGCCAGTGGTGAAGGCAAACATACCACAACAAGTTCGAACCTCTATCATTTACCCTGCGAAGGAAAACTCATCGACTCCCCGGGCGTGCGCGATTTTGGCTTATGGAATACTTCAGAGGATGATATTTTAAATGGTTTTAAAGAGTTTCGTGATTATATCGGCCACTGCAAATTTTCTAACTGCAGCCATTTAAAAGAACCGAATTGCGCTATTAAACAAGCATTAGCAGACAATAAAATCAGTCAGCAACGATTTGATAATTATCGGAAGATTGTTCGCGAGTACGTAGAATAATTTCATTCTAATCATTCCTCGTTGTTAGCACAGACTACGGAGATCTAAATGAATCAACACGAAAAAATTAATTACATTGAGCTACCTGCAATTAATATTGAAATAACAAAACATTTTTTCGAACAGGTTTTCGCATGGACATTTATTGATTACGGAGCAGAATATACGGCCTTCTCAAACCAGGGTTTAGATGGTGGCTTTTATAAATCTGATAAATCAGCCTCCACTGAAAACGGCAGTGTTTTAGTTGTTTTTTACAGTAACAATCTCGCAGAAACTCAATCTAAAATTGAAGCCGCAGGTGGCGATATTATAAAACCTATATTCGAATTTCCCGGCGGTAAACGATTTCACTTCACAGACCCTAACAAAAATGAATATGCCGTGTGGTCAGATGCAACTGGTAAATAAACATAAAACTAAATACGTGTTTTTTACGCAACAATTCAGTCAATATTAACGGTTACTGACGCACAATAGCTTGCATGGCATAAAATGCAATACGAGGGGCATTATGAACCAATTATAATGTTGTATCTGCAAACTTAAGGAGAGTAAAAAGGTGAATATATTCAATTGACGATTGCGAAGATGGCAAACAGGTTGAACCGGAGTGGATAAAACCCGAGAGTGTCCGAGTGTGTAATAACAGGTCAAAGCAATAGGAAATCTGCGCGCGAACAAGCCATTTAGCTCGGCATTTAAGGCTGCCTCAATGGTGATTTTTGATACCATTTTAACGAGCTAACTTAAGTCATGCTCAGCTTTAATGTCTTTTGTTGCCCCTTGATTTAAACCATACAACGATTATTTACTTGTCGCACGTATTCTTCTAAAAAAAGACTGCAATATAATTTTACACTCTTCTTCCATTACACCACCCTGCACTGCTACCTGATGATTATGAATAGCATCATCTATAAGATTGATTGCACTGCCTGTTGCGCCGGTTCTCATATCATATGCACCAAAGACGAGTCGATTCACTCTTGCATGAATCATAGCGCCAACGCACATTGAACACGGTTCAAGCGTTACGTATAGCGTGGTATCTGTAAGTCTGTAATTGTTTAATGCCTGGCCGGCATTGCGCATCGCGGTTAGTTCGGCGTGCGCAGAGGGGTCATTATTTTGAATCGGCTGATTCCAGCCTTCGGCGATGAGTTGATTATCTTTAACGATGACGGCACCGACTGGCACCTCATCTTGCAGCTCTGCTTTTTGCGCAAGCATTAGCGCTTGTTGCATCCAGTATTCGTCGCTGTATTGCATTTTTAAAAATTAGCTAAAACGTATTTAGCTATTTATTCCCACTCAATAGTTCCTGGTGGCTTACCGGTAATATCATATACAACGCGGGAAATACCATCGACTTCATTAACAATACGGCGACACACATGATCCAGAAATTCATAAGGCAGGTGCGCCCAACGAGCTGTCATAAAGTCGATGGTTTCTACTGCACGCAATGACACAACCCATTGATAACGTCGACCATCTCCGGTTACACCCACAGATTTTATTGGCAAGAAAACGGTAAAGGCCTGTGACACTGTTTGATATAATTCGTGTTTATAAAGTTCTTCAATAAAGATATGATCCGCCAAACGCAAAATATCGGCATACTCTTTTTTAACTTCACCCAATATTCGCACACCTAAGCCAGGTCCGGGGAATGGATGACGGTATACCATATCGTAGGGTAAACCTAATTCAACACCTAACTTACGTACTTCATCTTTAAATAATTCTCGTAACGGTTCACACAACTTTAATTTCATGTAATCCGGTAAACCGCCTACATTGTGGTGCGATTTAATTAAATGTGCCTTACCAGTTTTAGCGCCAGCAGACTCAATAACATCAGGGTAAATGGTTCCCTGTGCCAGCCATTTGGCATTTTCTAATTTAGCAGCTTCTTCTTCGAAAATATCAACGAACATATTACCGATAATTTTACGTTTTGCCTCAGGATCATCCTGTCCTTTTAAAGCATCAAGAAAACGCTGCTCCGCATCAACGCGAATAACTTTCACACCCATGTGATCGGCAAAAGTTTTCATTACCTGATCGCCTTCCTGATAACGCAGTAAACCGTTGTCGACGAATACACAGGTTAATTTAT
>Ga0316209_1001558_pt1 | contig 22945 bp, 17 predicted proteins | sample 6monopyrite_MG_FD_204945 | JGI IMG/M metagenome (GOLD analysis project Ga0316209, IMG submission 204945) | Microbial mat bacterial communities from mineral coupon in-situ incubated in ocean water Damariscotta River, Maine, United States -... | ecosystem: Environmental > Aquatic > Marine >...
GCGGACAACACGTGCTCAATCTACGCGTGCGTGTGCAGTCGGGAGAGTGGGGCGCTTTCTGGAATGAGTACCAAAGCCAACAACGGGCAGCCTAACGTGACCCTTACGTTAAGACGGACCTACACCCCTTGTTTCTCGTCGCGGAGCCGACGAGGAATCGTTCGAATTGAACGCTATCCGTTTCCGTGTTTTCGGCCAGGAAGAGAACGCATATCTCGAAATCGCTCACCGCGACTACGCTCAAACATTCCTCGTTGAGTGCGTTCGCGAGCGGCAGTGGATTTATCTGCCGCACCGAACAGTGACAGGCTGGGATCCCGGGCGAGTATCCCCGGCCGCGATCGAGAAAATCGGAGGTCTGCTCGATGGTCTGCTGCTTCGGCGTGGTCCGCAACGAGGACGGCAGGTAACGAACGCGCCAGACAAAACTCTGTTCGTGCTCCGATGGCCCGCTCCCTTTCATTGGGACGACGCGCTCGCAGATCACCCCGTTGATTTGCGGTTGATCCTGCAAGGGCTAACGGAGGCTGCAAGCGAGTACCGAATTGAGCCAGCGATTGGACTGTGGGTTGAGTCCTTCAGCCGTACGAGTGGCGAAGTAATCCTGAACAATCATGCAGAGGCCTTGGTCGGTAGATCGAGGATCACGCGCCCGGAGTCTTGGAATCGTCCTTGCACGTGATCTTCAGCTCTAGCCACATCTCTGGCCGAACTTGTTCAGGCGTTAACCGCCAAGCAGAGAGTTCGCGAGAGCATTCCTGGCTGAACACCAGGAATCGGACTCAATCGAACCGAGCCCCCTCGCCTCGGACGGAGGCCGCCGCGTTCGACGCAGTCCGCGCATCCCTAGCCAAGGCGGGGCCTTACGCACCCGGCCCTTCCCGCGTCCTCGACAGGTCCGTCAGACCCCGGAGGAAGGTGGCTCCCCGTCCCGTTTGGTGACTGTAGGGTGGGAGCCTGAATTGAAGAGGCCCTGTTCCTAGACTGCTTCAGCCATAGCCGAGCCAATCTGAGGAGAACCCATGCGCAGGCAATCGCTACGCTCGCCCGCCATCACGCTCGTCGGGATTTTGCTCGCGGATATTTCCGCAGGACACGATCAGCACGCCCCAGGGCACAACTCACCCAGGCATGGAAGCGTTCGCTGGCATCGTCGCCGTGGGCTTGGTGGACTCGCCCCCTTAGGTTGGAGGTAGATCATATCGGGCCTGAAGGAGTGTCGTTTGGCTCTGAGCCGAGGTCCAGCATCTCCAGTTGTAGGGCGCAAAAGGTTCGTTCGTTGGGATCCCTCAGTGCAGAGATCCAGTTTCCCAGCTCGTCGATGAGTGGGAGTTGCTCCTTTAGCACAGCAAGCCGCTCATGGTCGTCGGTCTCCAATTCCCCCATTCTCTTGAGAAGCATCAGTTGTTTCGAGAGAAGGGAGATCGCCCTACGTTTCTCCTCTTCCTCGAGATCAGAGATCCGTCGATGTCCTGCTACTTCCTCCTCACTATGAGGTTCCTCCAGCGTTGACACATCAATAGAAGCTTCGGTGGCGGGCGACGACGGGGGCGGCACAGTTCCGACAATCAACCTGATAATCTTGTGTGTCGCCTTGTTCCTCTCCCACTCACTCGCCACGAGACCGCGAACGGCGTCTGCGATGGCTCCGACGTCGGATCCCTCCACAGAGCAGTCCCTCGCAACTAGGTTGGGGAGTTCGTCGATTGCTGATCCAGCGCCTACTGCCTCGTGGGCTCGTTCATATAGCGGGATGACCTCATCGGCACCCAGATCGCCTATGTATTGAGGGATCAGTTCCATTGTCCGTATTACGAGAATTGGATCCCTACTCAGCTTCCAGGAGAGCCTCCTGCACGTGCTACTGTTCGTGCAATAGAGGGCGACAGCTCTCGTCCATGCCAAAAACAGGTTCCGATCGACGGGACCTCTGATCTGCTTTTCGATTACGTCGTTGACGCACCGTTCATGGGTTGGACCAAAAGCCATCTCGACCTCAAGACGGAAGAACTCATGTATCGGCACGCGCTTCTTGAAGAATCCGAACATGGCAATTAGTTGCTCCGGGGGTTGGTCTCACGGCCGGCACCACAGTCTGGTAGTCGTGGAATGGCAATGCCAGCAGGTTGTAGAGGCACTACTGAGAGAAAAGTACACCCTTTGCGAAAACAGCCTGGAGAAGGCCCGTAGAAAATGGACCGTGGTCAGCATGGTCGCATTTGTCAATCATGCGACGCGACATGAGCGGCTGGCTCGGACCCCGCGCTCGCCGGAATTACTCTCCATCACGCGTGCTTGGTTTCGGAAGCCTTGGGGTTCCCGGGCTTTGCGAGTAGCGCTGTGTCACTTCTTCTGGTCCCGCGAGCAACGCGGGCGAGTAGCCTGCCGCGCTCCGCAGAAACGGTGCCTGCCAACCACCACGCAGAGAGTTTGCGAGAGCATTCCGCCTTGGACGCCAGGCATCAGCGAGTTGCGAACTCCGATTCCGCGTCGCCAGCCGAGCGAGCCGCCACATCCCACGCCCGCATCTCTAGCGTCCATACGACCTTACGTCGCCGCCCATTCCCTCGTCCTCGACAGGGCCTTCCGACCCCGGAGTGTGGTGGCTCCCCGAGCAAGACTCGAACTTGCGACAATCCGGTTAACAGCCGGACGCTCTACCAACTGAGCTATCGGGGAACGCGAGGGCGACTAGGCTAGCGCTCTTGATCGATTGATCAAGGGGGTGGCTTTAGGAGTTGGGCGGGGAGATTGGGATCTTTGTGGGAAGCTCGGGAATTGGGGCTGGAGGGGGCGCTAGGTTCGCGGGCCGAGGGCGGACTCTTGCTCGGCGTCGAAGACGACATCGGCTCGGGGGAGGAGCTTGAGGTCGAAGGTGGGGAGCAGGTCGGCGGGAGTCGCGTGGGAGGTACAGGTCTGGCCGGCGGAGGCGGCGAGCCAGGCGACGAGAGCTCTGGGGTCCACGCCTCGCTCGCGCAGGCTGGCCAGGGTCGTGTCTCCGTCTCGCTTCGCCAGGCGGCGGCTCTCGGCGTCGGTCACCAGGGGGACGTGGATCCAGGTCGGGTGCGGGAGACCGAGCACCTCTTGGAGGAGCCACTGGCGCGCGGTGCTCGAGAGGAGGTCACGGCCGCGCAGGACCTCGGTGACTCCGGACCGAGCATCGTCGACGACGACGGCCAGCTGGTAGGCGATGGCGCGGTCGCGGCGGCGGATGAGGAAGTCGCCGACCTCTTCGCCGGGGTTGCTCGTGAACGGGCCGAGGTAGGCGTCCTCGAGCGTGAGCTCTTCGGGCTCGCACCGGAAACGAAGACCGGCTTGGCGACCGAGCGCCGCTTCACCTTCGCGCTCGCTCGCGAAGCGACCTCGACAAGTGCCGGGATATCGAACCTCGGCGTCGGAGGCGTGCGGAGCGGAGAGCGCGATCTCCTTGCGCGTACAGAAGCAGGGGAAGGCCTGGCCACTGTCGAGGAGCGACTGCGCGGCCTCGTGCAGGGCCGGCTCGTTCTCCGACTGCAGCTGCACCGGGCCATCCCAGTCGAGGCCGAGCCACTCGAGGTCACGCAGCACGTCGTCCGTGTAGCCCGGCTTGACGCGCTCGCGGTCGAGATCCTCGATACGCAGGAGCACGCGGCCACCCCTCGAACGAACACTGAGCCAGGCGAGCAGAAAGCTGCGCGCGTGACCGATGTGCAGGTGCCCCGTCGGGCTGGGCGCGAGGCGACCGACGAGAGGCTGCGATGCGTCTGCGCTCATCGAGGCAGTTCGACCCAGCCGCCGGCCGTGTCGTTCGAGCGGTGCGCTGCACCGAGGATGCGTTGGGTGGCGAGACCGTCCGCGAACGTGGCTGCACCCGGCAGCTTCGCTTGCCCCGATCGCACGGTTCGCAGTACGTCCGTGAGGTAGCCGGGAAGAGCGCGCGCAAAGGGGCCCATGTCGGGCATGCCCAGGCTCTCGGCGCTCGGCAGGATGGGAGCGTTGGTCACCGGCTGGAGCTTCTTGGTCTCGGGGTCGAAGCGCGCGAGTCGCTCCTCGTCCACGATCGTGTAGGAAGCCTTGCTGCCCGTGTACGAAGTCGTGAAGCCTCGCGAGGCACGCACCGCAGTCGAGGTGACCAGCTCGGCTCTCGCGCCCGACTCGAAGCGGAGCGAGACCGTCGCGTGCTCGTCGGCGGTGACCTTGTGCATGACGCCTTCGCGATCGGCGCGCTCGGGCACGAAGATGTCGAGTTGCGCGCGCACGGCCGCCACCTCACCGAGCTCGGAGCGCAGGAGGTCGATCATGTGCGAGCCGAGAGCGCCGAGGATTCCGCCGCCACGCTCGGCGTCGTACCACCAGCGGTAGGGTCGCTTCTCGAAGCCGGGGCTCGGAATCGAAAAGTCCATCTCGACGTGCCAGATGTCGCCGAGCTTCTTGGAGTTGATCAGCTGGCGCAGCTCCTGACGAACGGGATTCCAGCGCAGCTGGTGATCGATGAAGCACGGGCGACCCTCGGCGCGCGCTGCCATCTCCAGCGCTTCGGCTTCATTGAGCGCGAAGGGCTTCTCGCACAGGACGGCGGCCTTCGTGTCGAGCGCATCGAAGACCATGCTCCGATGCAGGTGGACGGGCGTGCTGACGATGACCAGGTCGGGCTCGAGCTCGAGGACCTTGCGATAGTCGTCGGTCGCGAAGGGAATCGACCACTCCTTCGCCGTGGCCTCGGCCTTGGCCAGCGAAGCTCCTGCGATTCCGATGACCTCGTTGCCGCCGACGACCCGCAGGGCGGGCAGCTGCACCTTGCTCGCAAAGCTGTTGCCGAGCAGCCCGATCCGGACAGTTTCCATGGCGCTAATCTAACGCCCCCGGACGCGGCGATCGACGCCCAAACTAGAGCGGCCGCTGCGGAGTCGCGGGAATGGTTGGGTCGCCGCTCGTGACGTGTCTCTAGCTCTGGTGACGGAAGCAGTTCAGGCGTTCGAAGCTGGACCCGCACTTCCGATGACCATTGACACTCCGATTCGAGACTGACCCAAGCCAAGCCTGAGTAGATTGCCAACCAGGAGCGGCTCTCCTGCTAGAACGGAGAAGTCCGTACACGCAGGTCGGCGGCGTTCCGGTTGCATCCACCGCTAGGGGATCAGCTGAAGCGCAACGGCGTTGCTGGTCGAGGTCACCACCCCTCCCGGGGTGTAGGTGAGAACAGCGTGCCAGAGAGTCGCACCGGCCAAGCTCGGATCGCTCATCTCTGGAACTTCAAGCGAGGCCCTGCCTCGGCCGACGCCATCCAGCACGGAGCGGTAGCCGGAGAAGAGACTGAAATTGGGTTGGTTGAGAGTCAGCTTGAAGTACGGGTCGTGGATGAGCGGGAGTACGAGACCGCCCCCGAAATCGAGTCCCGGAGAAGTGCCGGTGGCACTCCCGAGCACGGCCACCATCTTATTCGGCAACTGAACTCCGTGATTGAAGTTCATGTCGTGAGTGCCGCCGCTCGAGAGCGAGATGTCAGAACGCGGTGCGCACAACTGAGTGTCCAGGTTGTAGCAGAGGACACCCCCGAAACCACCCTGCGTGGAAAGGGGGGCCCCGACGGCGAACAGCCTTCCATCCAGAGCAACCGCGAATCCGTACCCGGCGCTACCGACGATGACGAAGGAATCGAGAAGGCCCACCTCGGAATCGCGAACCCAAAAATCGTCGCCGAAAATGGACGGAGTGCCGCCGTCATCGAGATGGTTCACAGAGAACCGAGGGCCGAGATTGGTACCCAGCTGGTTGGCCTCAGCGATTAGAGCCGTCCCCCCGTCCAGCTCCACGGTGACCCCGAAGCTGCTGGCGGCAAGGGGTCCATACGCGGAGTCCAAAATGGACGCTTCCGTCCAGACATCGTCAGAAGGGTCCCCGGGAGTGCCAGCAGTGTCCAGATAGAAGCTGTAGACGCCACCCTTCTGCGCGAGCCGACCCGGAGCGCCGACTAGCAGCAAGTCCTGATCGACTGAAATGGAGTTGCCGAAGAGGTCACCGTCCGCAGCATCACTGCCAGTCAGAACCTGAACTTCCGCAAAGGTGTCATCCGAAGCGTCGGTTGGAGTGCCAGACCGGTCGCGACGATAGACGGTCACGATTCCTCCCGCGATGCCGGCGTCTGCGCTCCCACGCTCACTCAAGAACAGGTAATCGTCGGAGAGCGCTATCGCAGAGTAGGTGCGAATGTCCACCTCCGCGATCTGGTCCGCGACGAAACTCTCCAGGAAGGTCCAACTGTCGTCACTCAGGTCGTTGGGCGTTCCGCTATCGTCCAAGCCGTAGATGTAGGCGGCTCCATCAGTTTTCGTAACCGGACCGGCGGCCCCAAACGCGTTGACAAGCAGAAGGTCATTCTGCATCTCGACGATCGTGCCGAAATTCCTGGCGGGAAGGGCTACTGGGGCGACGACTTCTCCGTGCTCCGTCCAGACATCATCGATCGCTTCCCCAGGTGTGCCCATCTGATCGCGAATGAACTCGATCACAGCGCCGCTGCCGCCGTTCTTGACCGTCGCGCTGACAACGATGCGGTCCTCTGTGAACGCGACGGCCCTCCCGTAGGCGTCGTCTTCGAGCAAGCCGGCGGGAACCAACTCCTGATGGAAGCGCCAACGATCATCCACTGGGTCCGAGGGTGTTCCACCCTTGTCCCGCAGGAAGACGTAGGCGCCCGCGAGAGTGACGCTCAGAAACTTCTTCTCCAGCGCTCCGACGACCATGACATCGCCACTGATCTCGATGCTCCTACCGAACTCCTCGTTGGCGCCAGTATTGGGATTCCGGAGGTGCTGCTCTTCGCATTGGGCATGCGCGTGCGCGGCCACCAGAGCGAGCCATCCAATCGCGGAAAGAAGTCGTACCGAAGCACTCATCATCAGTCCTCTCGTCTGGGGAGTTGGCAGCGACCAAAGCGGTGGTCTTTGGTCGAGCAAGCTGACCGGCAATTCTCGAACGGTCAGCTCATTGGAGCACATTTCGGAGCTACCGGGCTGCCTTGTGCGAACGACAAGGCGATAAGCGCTATGCGGATATGAGTTCAGCCCAGCACTCGTAGCCCCCTCGGGTCGCCTGAGTTTCTCGTAGCCCGATCGATCACAGCACTTGGGGGCCCACCCAAAGCCGACCCTGGCTGAACACGAGCGAGCCCCGGCCAAACAGAAGCGGCCCGCAAGTCGTCAGGACTCGCGGGCCGCCGTGGAAGCGCGATCCTACCTCTAGTAGCGGTAGTGGCTCGGCTTGTAGGGTCCTTCGACCGGAATGCCGACGTAGTCCGACTGCTCCTTGGAGAGCGTGGTCAACTTGGCGCCGAGCTTGCCGAGGTGCAGGCGTGCGACCTTCTCGTCGAGAAGCTTGGGCAGCACGTAGACACCGTTGTCGTAGTCGCTCGTGTTCTTGTAGAGCTCGATCTGAGCGATCACCTGGTTGGTGAAGCTCGCCGACATCACGAAGCTCGGGTGGCCGGTGGCGCAACCGAGGTTCAGCAGGCGACCTTCGGCGAGGATGATCACGGCGTGTCCGTCAGCGAACGTCCACACGTCGACCTGGTTGCCGTGCTCGGTGGGGTTCTTGATGTTCTCTTTCACGATGCCCGGCGTGGCAGCCAGGCCGGCCATGTCGATCTCGTTGTCGAAGTGGCCGATGTTGCCGACGATGGCGTTGTGCTTCATGCGGGACATGTGGTCGGCGGTGATGATGTCCTTGTTACCGGTCGTGGTAATGAAGATGTCCGCCGTCTCGACGACGTCCTCGAGGGTCTTGACCTCGAAGCCTTCCATGAGCGCCTGCAGCGCGCAGATCGGGTCGATCTCGGTGATGATCACGCGAGCGCCTTGGCCGAGCAGCGACTGCGCCGAGCCCTTGCCGACGTCGCCGTAGCCGCAGACGACCGCGACCTTGCCGGCGATCATCACGTCCGTTGCACGCATGATTCCGTCGACGAGGCTGTGACGGCAGCCGTAGACGTTGTCGAACTTCGACTTGGTCACGGAGTCGTTGACGTTCATGGCGGGGAAGGGGAGGTCGCCCGCTTCCTGGAGCTGGTAGAGACGGTGCACACCGGTGGTGGTCTCTTCCGTCACGCCCTTGATGCTCTGGGCCATCTTGGTCCAGCGACCGTCGAGGTGAGCGGCGGCCAGCTTGATCATCTCGGCCCAGTCTTCCGGGTCCTCCGCAGTGATCTCGGGCGCTTTGCCTTCCTTCTCCCACTTCGCGCCGTTCAGCACGAGCATGGTCGCGTCGCCACCGTCGTCGAGGATCATGTTGAGCGGCTCGTCGCCCCAGGCGAGAGCTTGCTCGGTGCACCACCAGTACTCGGCGAGAGTCTCGCCCATCCAGGCGAAGACCGGAATGCCTTTGGGGTTCTCGGGCGTTCCATCGGGACCGACCGCGATGGCGGCGGCGGCGTGGTCCTGCGTCGAGAAGATGTTGCAGGAGCACCAGCGCACTTCAGCTCCGAGAGCAGTCAGAGTCTCGATCAAGACCGCGGTCTGGATCGTCATGTGGAGCGAGCCGGTGATGCGTGCGCCCTTGAGCGGCTGCGAGTCGCCGTACTCCTTGCGGAGAGACATGAGGCCGGGCATCTCGTGCTCGGCCAGGATCATTTCTTTGCGGCCGTACTCGGCCAGGTTGATGTCGGCGACCTTGTAGTCGGCGTTCTTGTCAGTCTGGGTCAACATGGTTGATGTGGGGGTTGGATTCCGAAGTTGGAAAGAGATTGAAGTTGAGAGAAGAGTGAACGTTTGCGCCCTCGGCAGGAGAGCGCGGGGTGATCTGACTCAGGTAGCGGGAGCGGCTGCGGGGACGCGGCCGCGAACGACGAAGAGGTTGAGTTCGGCTGAGCTGCCGGACGGATTGTGCGGGTGGTAGCGATCCTCCAGGGGATCGAGGACGACCTGCTCGAGACCGGCGCGCTCGAAGGCCGCGACGACATCCTTGGGCGCGAGGCCGAGGTGACGATCGCCGAGCTCGACGCGCATCCAGTCTTCACCGTGCGGAGCGAGCTCGACCACGACGGCTGTTCCGCCGGGACGCAGGACGCGACGCATCTCCGCGATGGGGCCGTCGAGCTCCGGCAAGTGGTGCAGGACCAATCCGGCGACGACGCCGTCGAGCTCACCATCTTGGAAGGGCAGGTTGTCGAGGCTGCCCGAGCGAAACTCGAGAGCGGTGCCGCGTGCGGCGGGCTCGAGGCGACGCTTGGCTTCTTCGAGCATGCCCTCGGAGAGATCGACGGAGATCAGGCGGCTGCACTGTCCGAGCAGCGCGCTGCCGAAGTAGCCGGTTCCGCAGCCGAGGTCGGCGACGGCGTACTCGTGCGGGATCAGGTGAACGGCAGCGCGTTGGCGCGCCTGGCCGGTCGTGAAAGCTCCGCCGCGCTTGTCCCACTCGCCGGCGACCCGATCGAAGAAGTTGCCGTCGCGGTCGCGGCGCTCCGCAAGGACCGAGCTGAGTCGGACCAGGTCGGCGCCGTGCTCGGGCAGAGTCTCGAGCTCGGCCTGGACGGCTTGCCAGAGGCGGCTGGCGAGCTGAGTCGAGTCGGCATTCTTGGTCGGGGCGTTGCGGCGTAGGAAAGTGCTCGAGCCGGCGTGGCGCTCGGCCAGGAGATCACCCTCGCGCAGGAGGCGGAGGTGGTTGCTGACTCGGCTCTGGGCCAGACCGAGGGCGCGTGAGAGCTCACCGACGGAGAGCTCTTCCCGGTCCACCAGCGCCAGGATGCGCAGGCGGGTCGGGTCGGCGAGGAGCTTCAAGAGCCCGGAGGGGTCGGCCGCGATCATGACAGAAACATAACATCATGACAGGCTGATATAGAAGGTCTGGGGCAGCTAGATCCTCTTTTTTCGTCAAAAAGGCGTCTGAAGCACTCCTGACGGGGCTCAGTCGTTGCCGCCGGCGCCGTAGCCCAGACCGGAGAGCTCGGCCTCCTGCTCCTCGTCCAGCTCGGGGGCACCGCGGGCGATGTGGTGGGCCGAGTCCGCCGGAGCCGTCTCCTCGCGCCAGGCCTGGTAGGTGGCGAGCAGCTCGACGAAGCGCTCGGTTCCGTCGGCCTCCCCGAACAGGTTCTGGAGCTCGCCGGGATCGGTCTCCAGATCGAAGAGCATCTCACTCTGCGCCGCCCGATCGATGGAGAGCTTCCACCGCGAACCGAACCACACGGCAACCTCGGTATCGAAGCTGACGATGCGCATGCGGTCGGAAGTCTCCGATCGGAGCTCGTCGGATTCGCGAACGATCGGGATCAAGCTCTCGCCTTGAACACCATCCGGCGCGGGTACGCCGAGCTCGTCGAGCAGCGTCGGAACCAGATCGACGAGCGAAACCGGAGCGTCGAAGCGCCCGGACCAGCGACCCTTCGGAAAGCGAATGAAGAGCGGCACGCGCGCCTGCTCACCCCACAGCCTCCCGTGTCCGATCCAGCCATGCTCGCCGAGGCTCTCGCCGTGGTCGCTCGTGAAGACCAAGATCGACTTGTCCAGGAGGCCCGATTTGCGCAGGTAGAAGACGAGCGGCTTCAAGCTCTGGTCGGCCGAGTACACGAGCGCGTCGTAGAGGTCGGTCAGGTAGCGCGAGTCCTCGTCGCCGAAGTCGCCGGCCTGCAGCCGCGGCAAGAAGTGCTCTTCGCCGCACAGCCCCTCCGGATCGAAGGGGCCCTTCAGCTCCGCGCCGAACTGACGCAGGCCCTCCGGTGTGGCCTCGTATGGGCAGTGGGGGTCGTAGCCGTGCAGGAACAGGAAAAAGGGACCGGCCGGTCGCGACTTCAGCCACTCGAGTGCGTGCGGCATCGAGGTCTCGAAGGTGCGCTTGAACTGCGCCAGCGGACCGCCCTTGGCGCGGTAGGTCTCGAAGCCGTAGCTGAGCCCGAACAGCTCGCGCAGGTAGCCGCCGCCCGTGAAACCCGCCGTCTGCCAGCCCGCCTCGAGCAGAGTGCTCGCGAGCGTGTACTTGGGTGCGACCTTGCCGCCATTCTTCAGGAGCCCGTGACGATGCGGGTACTGCCCCGTGAACATCGAGAGGTGGCTCGGTCCCGTGACCGTGCTGGTGGCGAGGCAGTCGCTGAAGACCGCGGACTCGGCGGCCAGCTTGTCGAGCACCGGCGTCGTCTCGCGCTCGAGCTCGCCGTAGAAGGAGAGCCGGTCCGCTCGCATCGTGTCGAGCGAGATCAGGATCAGGTTGAGGCGCTCGTCCTCCGCCAGATCGGCGCTCTCGCCCGCGGGTGCGCAGGAGCCGAGCGCCAGCGCGAGGGCGCCCACGAAGAGAGCAGCAGGAAGCCCGACCTTCCTCCGCGTTCGAGGGCTCACCGGCAACGCGCCTTCGTTCAGCTGACCTCGAGCGGAATCTGCTCGATCGAGAGAACCTTGATCGGGACCTTGCCCGAGGGCAGATCGAGCGTTCCTTCGCCACCGGAGTGCAGACCGAGCAGGCCAGCCGCGAGCGGAGCGCGATAGGAGATCACGTTGTCACCCGACTGATCCCACGGACCGAGGATGCTCACGGTGTTCTGCTCGCCACTGTCGACGTTCATGTAGCAGACCGTCGTTCCGGGTGCCGCCGTGTCCTCCGGCAGAGAGACCTCGTTCAAGAGACGCGCGTCGCGAATCTCGGCTTCGATCTCGGCCGCACGCGAGGTCAGGTTGCGCTGCTCTTCGATGGCGGCTTCCCACTCCGAGTTCTCCGAGAGGTCGCCATAGGACGCGGCCTTTCCGATCGCTTCTGAGTTCTCCGGGATCTTGACCTCGACCAGCTCGCGAAACTCGGCCTGACGACGATCGAGTCCTTCGCGCGTCGTCCAGAGTCCCGTCTCCCAGAACGGCTTCTCGCCTTCGCGGAAGAGCTCCGGGGCCTTGTCGGCAATGATCGCGACCAGCGCGTTCTCGATTCCGCTGTCGATGCCGCGCTCGGCCAGGTTGAGCGTACTGCGCAACATGCTCGAATCGACGTCGTCCAGAAGGCGCGCCATGACGGACGGCGAGCCCGTGGTGAGCATGACCGTCAAGCGCGTGTGCGCTCTCTGGATCGCGACGTCGCCGACGCGGTTCTGCTCGAGATAGACCGCCAAGCGAATCAGAGACTGAAGACGGTGAGCGCCGATCGGCCAGTCGCCTTCGATCTTGCCGTTCTCCGCGAGAGCGGCGAGCGAGACCAGCAGGCCGGGGTTGCGCGTGGGGCGCGAGAGCAGGTGCCCGTAGAGCGAGGCGAGCTCTTCCTTGCGGCCCTTGTCCATGAGCTCGGTGACGAGCGAGCGCACCATTCCGGGCGCGGCGTGCGAGAGGTTCTTGAGCACGTTGGCTTCGCGCTCCTTGTCGTTCGGAATCAGCTCCTTCAACATCGACACGCAACGCTCCTGGTCGCGCGAGTTCGGGAACTCCTGGAAGAGTGCCCACAGCTCGTGAACCTGCGACGGGTCGGTCGGGTCCTCTTGGGCCACCGCATAGACGAGCATCTCCTGGAGCTCTGCCGGTGTCTCGCCGAGCTGGTCGCGCAGGAGCGTCCACGCGCCGAGGCGTGAAGAGAGCGCGTAGTGGTCGTCGGCGGCCATCTCGGCCAGGGTCTCGAGCGCGGCGATGCGCACGGTCTCGTCGACGGTACCGCCGGCGAGCAGGTCGCGAACGCGGCTCTGCGCCTTGCCGAGGTCCCCGACCAGGCGGAGCGAACGACGCATGCCCTCGGCCGGATCCGTTACGGAGACGAGCAGGCGAACCTGAGTCTTCGTGCTCGTGCCGGTGATCTCGAACCACCCGCTGGCTTCGGCATTCTTGCGCGCCTTGCGCCACCAGCCGCCGAAGGAGGTGCCGTCGACACCGAGCTGGGAGAGCGCGCCCTTGATGACGGGGTAGGAAGCCTTCGAGTGGAAGCGCTGAAGCACGTTCTTGAGAACGGCCAGGTGATCTTCTCGGAGCAGGCGCGACAGCTCGTCGGGGTCGACCACGACCAGCGAGCGCAGGTCCTCAGCCGGAAGGACCTCGAAGATGTCGATAGCAGAAGAGAGCGGAAAGCAGTCGCGCTTTCCGCTCTTGAATTTGACCGTGACACCTTCGGGGGTGACGTCGAGGACTTGGCCGATGCCCCAGCCCTTCGCGTGGAAGAGCGCCGCGCCCTTGTTCATGGCGAGGCACTTGGCGAAGTCCTTCCAGGCCCGGCGCATGTCCTGGGCGTTCGCAACGAGCCCGGAGATCCCGATGTACGTCGGCCACCAGCTCTCTTCCTTCCAGGCCTCTTCGGCGGACTCGTAGAGGATCGGGGCCAGCTCGCCGGGGTTGCCGCCTTCTAGCAAGACCATTCCGATCAGCTTGGCGGAGTCGCCCGAGTTGCCCGCTTTGCGCAGGAGGTCGGCGTGCTCGCGAGCGAGCGCGACGCAGCGCTGCATCTGCTTCTTGGAGGCTGCCAGGCGCAGCGCTTCCATCACTTCTTCGAGCGGTCCCTCCGCAAGCATGAGCTCGGTCCAAGCGTCCTCGAATTCGGTCCACTGATCACGACTGACGAAGGCGGCTAGAGACATGGGGGTTTAAAGAGAGTGAGCCGACGGAGGAGCGCCGTCGGCGGGGCATCGAAGCAACCAAAAATTCAAATCTCCTCTTTCGGGCCGTGGAGTTGAACCCCGGAACCAAAAGGTGGACCGAACAGTATGGGAAGCTTGGCGGCGTCTATAAAGCCTCCCCCCGGGAAGAAGACGCAGAACTGAGGAGAAGTCCTCGCAAAACTTGGCCCCCGGGGATTGAGCCCTGCACAGGATCCGGTGACTATCCGGGATCATGGAACCCCAGGCGACATCCCTACCCGCGGAGAGCGGGCGCTTTGCCACCGAGCCGAACCGGAGTGTTCCCGTGGCCGCGACTGGCGAGTTCGAGCCTCTGAAGCTCGGCCCGCTGCAGATCTGGCCGCCCATCGTCCTGGCGCCCATGGCCGGTGTGACGAGCTATCCCTTCCGCAGCCTGTGCCGCGAGTTCGGCGCCGGGCTGTACGTCTCGGAGATGATCACCGCACGCGGGTACCTGAGCGATCACCCGCTCACGCAGCTCCTGGCCAGCGGCCACCCGGACGAGAAGCCGCGCTCCGTGCAGATCTACGGCAGCGATCCGATCGACGTGGGGGAGATGGTCCGCAAGCTGGTCGCCGAGGGAGTGGACCACATCGACCTGAACCTGGGCTGCCCGGTTCGCAAGGTCACGCGCCACGGAGGGGGCTCGGCGATCCCGGCCAAGCCGCGCTTGATGGCGCGCCTACTGCGCGCCGCCGTGGCCCACGCCGAGGGAGTCCCCGTGACCGTCAAGGTCCGCAAGGGCCTCGACGACGACCTCATCACCTACCTGAACTCCGGACGGGTTGCCGAGGAGGAGGGCGCCGCAGCGATCTGCCTGCACGCGCGCACCGCCGCCGCGCTCTACTCCGGAACCGCCGACTGGGAGGCGATCGCCACGCTCGTTCAGTCGGTCTCGATTCCCGTGCTCGGAAACGGAGATGTGTGGGAGGCCTGGGATGCGCTGCGCATGATGCGCCAGACCGGCTGCGCGGCCGTCGTCGTCGGGCGCGGCTGCCTCGGGCGTCCGTGGCTCTTCCGCGAGCTGGCCGACGTCTTCGAAGGACGTGAGCCCGAGACTCCGCCCAACCTCGGTCAGATCGCCGACATTGCCATGAACCACGCGCGGCGTGTGGTCGAGTTCTTCGGCGAAGACATCGGCATGCGGCAGATGCGCAAGTGGGGCGCCTGGTACACCAAGGGTTTTGCGAACACGGCGGCGGCGCGCTCCGAGCTGGCGCGGGTGGACAGCCTCGAGAAGTTCGAGTCCGTCTTGCGCGGGCTGGAGGCGAACGAGCCCTTCCCGCTGCGCGCACTGACCGTCAATCGCGCCAAGCGCGGCGGGACCCAGCGCGTCTCCCTGCCCGAGGGCTACCTCGACGACCTCGACGATGACTCACCGCCGAAGAGTCCGCACAGTCCGGAAGAGCTCGTCGCCTGGGAGCGCGCGCTCACGTCCGGAGGTTGACAGCGCCATGAGTGACGACATGACCGACGCGATCAACCTGGCCGCCAAGCTGGCCGAGTTCGAGGAGCTCTGGTCGCCGCGCGTGATCGGTGAGTTCAATGGCCAGGCGCTGCGGCTCGCGAAGCTCCAGGGCGAGTTCGTCTGGCACACGCACGAGGATGAAGACGAGGCTTTTCTGGCGCTCGACGGTGTTCTCCGCATTCACTTACGCGATCGCGTGATCGAGCTCCAGCCGGGCGAGCTCTTCGTCGTCCCGCGTGGTGTCGAGCACATGACCTCGGCGAAGCAGGTCGCGAGCTGTCTGATCATCACCGCCAAGGACTCGCACACCGGCGGCAGCGACGAGAACCCGCGCGGTCTCGATCCGAACGAACTGGAACGGCTCTGATGTCGGCGGGGGCGGGCGAGGACAGCCGCGGCATCGTCGTGGTCGGAGCTGGAGCGGCGGGACTCTGGGCAGCGCAGCGCGCAGGCCAGCTGATGATCGAGAGCGGGCGCACTCCCGACGTGCTCTTGCTCGAGAAGACACCGCGCGCGGGGACCAAGGTGCTCGCCAGCGGCGGTACGCGCTGCAACCTGACGACGACGCTCGGCCCGCAACCCGCGGCTCAGCTCTTCGGCAAGCAGGGCGGCCGCTTCCTCAAGACCGCCTTTCGGACGCTCCCGCCGCTCGCCGTTCGCGAGCAGTTCCTGGAGTGGGGCGTGCCCTCGGTCGAAGCGCCGCTCGAAAAGATCTTTCCCGAGAGCGGCTCGGCCAAGGATGTCCGCGATGCACTCGCTCGGGCCTGCGAAGCCGCCGGCGTCGAGCTGCGTCGGGACAGCTCCGTTCAGCGCGTCGAGCAGGCCGGCGAAGGCTGGTGCGTTCACCTCGAAGACGGACAGGTCATTCAGGCCGCGCGCCTGCTCCTGTCGCCGGGCGGGAAGAGCTATCCGGGTTCGGGGACGACCGGCGATGGTTATGCCTGGCTGGAGGAGCTGGGGCTCGAGCTGGTTCCCGGTGTGCCCGCGCTCGTCCCGCTCCTGAGTCCCGAGACCTGGGTGCACGAGCTCACCGGGCTCTCGGTCCAGGAGGCGGTCGTGCAGCTGCGCGACGAGAGCGGCAAGCTGCTCGGCAAGCGCGCGCGTCCGCTGCTCTTCACTCACCGCGGGCTCTCCGGACCGGGAGCCATGGACCTGTCTCACTACGTCGCGCGCGCCGCTTCGAGGCGCGGCTCGGGCGCGTGGCCTGGCACGGTGGACTTCACACTCGAGGTCGACCTGATCCCGGACGCCACTCGCGAAGAGCTCACCGAACAGCTGCGCCACTCCGCCACGCGCCAGGGTTCGCCGACGATCGCCAAGCTGTTTGCGGAAGAGCTTCCCCGGCGGCTGGTCGAGGCCGCCTGTGTTCACGCGGGACTCGAGCGGGACATTCGCTGCAACGTCCTGCCGAAAGCCAAGCGGCACGCCCTGGTCGAAGCGCTCAAGGCTCTGGCCGTTCCGATCTCCGGCACGGCGAGCTTCGACGAGGCCGAGGTCACGGCGGGGGGGCTGGCGCTCTCCGAGCTCGATCCCGGCACGATGCGCGTGCGGCGCTTCGAGAACCTGTTCGTCTTCGGCGAGGTGATCGATCTCGACGGACCGATCGGCGGGCTGAACTTCCAGGCGGCCTTCTCGACCGCCGAGCTGGCCGCGCGAGCAGCGGTAAAGAGCTAGTTCTCCTGCGCTACTTCACGACGCCGTTCTGGCGCATGACCCAGACCAGCGTGGCGTAGGCGCTCTCTCGATCGCGCTCGAGAGTCCACCGCCGCGTGCGCGCCGAGTTCATGAGCTCCTTGTCGCGGTCCGCCTTCCTGACCCACTTCGAGAGGTAGGACTTCCACTTCTTCGAGCTGGGCAGGTCCTCGCGAAGTTTGTCCGGCGAGGCCTCGTGGTACTCCCACAGGGCGTGAAAGCGATCGAGGTTGTCGTCGTAGCCGTCGCGCATGTCCGCATCCCCGGTGAGGTACACCCGGGCGAGCGCCGTGCGCAGACTGCGGTGGCGGAACATCGGCAGGAAGAGCTCCTCGCTCACGTGCGCGTAGAGCTTCTTGTGCTTGTACGGCGAGATCGGCGCCTTCCACTTCTTCCACTCGTCCTCGAGGTCGTGGATCAGACCGAGCACCTCGACGTCGGGAGTCTCGAAGTCCGTTCCCGAGGACCAGGCGTCGTAGAGCGTGATGCCCTCGAAGGCGTTGCCGGATCGGTCGGCGTAGTTGTGGCCGAAGGCGGCCTGCTCTTCGCGGTACTCGCCGTCGTCGAGCCAGCGCTCGAGCAGAGCCTCGGCGAGATCGATGTCGGGCGGAAAGCCCTGCAGCGCGTTGTGGAAACCGCGCTCGGTCTCCTTGCCGTCGCGCACCCTGCGGACGATGCCCGTGCTCCAGTCGTAGACCCAGCCGGCCCAGAGTCGGCGGTTCGCATCGGCGCCGAGCAGCCGCCCGCGCTGCTTCACACTGCGCGGATCATCGAAGTCGATGCGCTTTCGCGTGATCGGTTGAGCGGGCGCATGCAGCTCCGGATCGTAGAGCGGCGCCGGCTCCCAGCTCGGCCAGATACCCGGATCGACGTCGACGGTCTGGCTGTCGATGACGAAGCGCACGAAGCCCAGCTGGTACCCGCGCCGGTAGTTCATCTCGTGGCGGTAGAACTCGACGATGTCCGCCTGCTCTTCCGGCTTCAGCCGATCGAATGCGCGCTGGAGCGCCGCCGGCTTCGGGAGCTCTTCAGCCTTCTCGTCCTGAAGGGTCGGGGTCGCGTGCGCCAGGCTGGCGGCGATGAGGAGGGCGTGGACAAACATGGGCGGCCATGTTGTCAATCACGGCGCGGCCTTGATACCCCCGATAAGGCCGGAGTTTCGAGGAGCGACTCGAAAAGTGCGGCCCTTAAATAAGGATGGGAGCGGCCCCCGCAGTGGGCCACTCCCAGGTCGCTGCGAACAGCGGCCGGTGGAGAGGAGCTCTCGCGCAGCGAACCTCTCCTGAAAGCCGAGGGTTGACGGAAGACTTCCCCGCGCGGGGATCCTGCATGCACGACTCCACTTTTCAGGGAGCTGAGGCGCTCACCACCATGAGTCCTCAATGGGTCACGAAGGGGGGGAGTGACCCAAGCATCGAATCGCCCAGGAAGGCTTTCGTCCGGCTTTCAATGGAAAGTTACCCCGCTTCTGTGCCGGGGGCGGAATCTTCTCCACGGCTGCCAGAAGTTCGTTTCCTGCGCGGCCGGCGGCGACGTCGGCCGCCCTTCTTGCGCATGACATCCAGGTCATCGACGCTGACCTGAAGTGCCTGTTCATAGCGCTCGACCCAGCCTTCGTAGATGTCCCAGCCCTGCCCCCAAGCGGCGGAGCGAAGCCGGAAGAGCCAGAGCGACTCCTTGAAGTCTTCGCCGCGCATGAACAGCACCGGCTTGAAGCGCCGGCCACCGGTCTGCGTGAAGCGCGGCTGGTTCGCGATGATGCGACGAGCGCGCAGGAGGTCCTTGCGCGAGAGGCGATTCTGTTCGGCGATCGGTCCGAGCACTTCGCCGGTCACGGTGTAGAGATCGGGTGGCTCGCCGGGCAGCGTGCGTGTCTTCGGGTCGGCCTCCTGCTCGACGATGCGCAAGAACGCAGCGGCGACGCAGACGGCGCCCGTCGGCTGGCGTCCGTTGTGCACGTCGGAGTCGAGTGCCTCCAGGAGTCGCCAGTAGGCGTCGGCGCGGTCGTGCGCCACGGGATCCGGGTCGTCGCGAGCACCGAGATACTCGTCGATGGTCGGGAGCAGAGTCTTGAGCGCGCCCGAAGCGCGCATCATGCGAATCGCGCCGAGTGCCGTGCCAGAGCGAAGGATTCGAAGGATCTCCTCGAGTACGCGCGGCGGCGCGGAGCGGACCAGCTCGCCGGCCTGCTCGCACATCGCATCCCAGGTCGAGTCGGAGATCCGGAAGCCGAGGCGCGTCGCGAACTTGATCGCGCGCAGGATGCGAACGGGATCCTCGGCCATGCGAACGCGGGGATCGCCGATGGTCGTGAGGACGCCGCTCTCCAGGTGCTCGAGCCCGCCGACGTAGTCGATCACCACGCGCTTGAAGGGATCGAGGAAGAGCCCGTTGATCGTGAAGTCGCGCCGGACCGCATCCTCGCCAGCCGTGCCGAAGGTGTTGTCGTCGGTGATCAGGAGGTCGTCTTCGTCCGACCCGGTCGCGCTCGGCTCGCCGCGGAAGGTGGCGGTCTCGATGACGTGGCGGCCATAGACGACGTGGACGAGCTTGAAGCGCCGCCCGATGATCCGGCCGTTGCGAAAGAGCCGCTTGACCTGCCGCGGGTGGGCGGAGGTGGCCAGGTCGAAGTCCTTCGGCCTGCGGCCGAGCATCAGGTCGCGGACGCAGCCGCCGACGAGGTAGGCCTCATAGCCGGCGCGGGTCAGGCGGGAGAGCACGCGCAGCGCGTCTTGGTGAATCGAAGAGTTCGGGATTTCGTCGCGAACGAGCTTCCGAACTACCGGGTCGGGTGCTGTCGAGGGGTTTTCCTCGGGAGAGGTCATGGAATGAAGGGGAGCGTCTGAAACAAGTGAACTTCGAGTTGCTAGTGTCACCGTACAACGAAACGGCTGGCGTCAGAGGTCTGACCAGCAGGAAACAGCCGCCGAGTGGAGCCGTCCCCCGCTTGCTCCGTCGAGAGGGGCCGGGTAGGCTCCCTGGCCTTGTAGGGCAGTAGCTCTAATGGCTAGAGCGGCTGATTCCAAATCAGCAGGATCGAGGTTCGAGTCCTCGCTGCCCTGCCACCCCATCCTACATGCGCAATCCAGCTTCCCGGCACGAAGAGGATCCTCCCGAAGAGGATGAAGACGAGTTCGAAGAACTCGAGGAGATCGAAGAGATCGAGGGGCCGGATGGCACCATCACGATCCCGCCGGAAGTCGCTCCCGCGCCCGTCGAGGAGGCGGATCGCCCGGTAAAGGGCCCGCCGAGCACGGTCGATCCGGACCTGGAGATCGCCAACCCGGACACGGTCGTGCCGCCGCGGCAGGACCTGATGGAGGCGCTCGAGAAGGCCTTCTCCGAGGAAGAGGGCATCGAGGACGGGCTGCTCGAACGCTATGCCGACCACGCCGAGCTGATGCTCGAAGCCAATCGGGAAATGAACCTGACGGCGATCCTGGATCCCTACGACGTCGCGGTGAAGCACTATCTCGACTCGTGGCGCGCCACTCGCCTCCTGCCGCTCATGGGCCGCAGCCTGTGCGACCTCGGCAGCGGAGCGGGCTTCCCGGGCATCCCGATCGCCATGGCCGAACCGAACACGCGGGTGATGCTCGTGGACTCGACTCGCAAGCGCGTCGAGTTCCTGGAGATGTGCATCGAGAAGCTGAAGCTCAAGAACTGCTCGGCGGTCTGGGACCGCGGCGAAGAGCACCTGGCGCGCAACAAGTACGACATGGTGATCATTCGCGGTGTCAGCTCGGTGCGTGAGAACGTGCGGACGCTGCGCAAGGTGCGCCACTCGCACAAAGACCTGGTCATGCTCAAAGGGCCGTCCTGGTCTCGCGAGCTGCGTGCCGGAGAGCGCGAGGTCGAACGGCTCGGATTCCGTCTGGATACCGTCTGGGAACACACCCTTCCGCTCGAAAAGGGCGGACGTGCGGTGCTGGTCTTCCGGGCGCCCGGCGGGATGGGGGAGTAGAACGCCATGCCTTGGTGGGCCTGGCTGATCGTCGTCGGAGTCGCCGTACTCTTCGTCGGGATCGCGATCTGGGGCTATCCTGAAGACGGAGCGTTCTAGGGAGCTACTCGCTTCAACCTCGAACCGCAGCGTCGATCCGGCGCTCACCCGACCGACTTATCGACGAAGAGTGAGTGGTGCCCGAGGGGGGAGTCGAACCCCCACTCCCTTGCGGGAACATGGACCTGAACCATGCGCGTCTGCCAATTCCGCCACCCGGGCTTTGGGTTGGGCGCGGAAAGATACGGGTCGGACAAGGCCGGGTCAACGGAATAGGATCTAGTCTGTGTGCATTGAGGGCTCGGCCGCCGAGGTCTTCGCGCACCACTCGATATGAAGAAGTCAGAAAACGATCGCTCGATCGCCCTCAACCGGCGGGCCCGTCACTTGTACGTGATCCTCGAGGAGCTCGAGTGCGGCATCGCGTTGACCGGCACCGAGGTCAAGAGCCTGCGGCAGGGCAAGTGCTCCCTCGCCGAGGCTTTTGGTCAGATCAAGAAGGGCGAGCTCTACCTCGTCGGCGCCAACATCGCCGAGTACGAGAACGCCAGCTACGGCTCCCACAAGCCCGTCCGCGATCGCAAACTCCTGGTGCACGCGCGCGAGCTCAAGAAGTGGAGCAAGGCCATCCACGAGAAGGGCATGACCCTGATTCCGCTCGAGATCTACCTGAAGGACCACCTGATCAAGGTCAAGATGGCGCTCGTCCGCGGCAAGAAGCTCTTCGACAAGCGAGCGCAGGACAAGGAGCGCGAGTCCAAGCGCGAGATCGATCGAGCCCTGCGTCGAAACCGCTGATCTGCGGCAGAACCGACGCATTTCCGTCTGGCATTCGCAGCGTTCCGTCCCAAACGCTAAGCTCTCGTTTCACTCGAGGGGGCGCACTGGTTTCGACTGGTTTCGACCTGCTTCGGATTGCGTGTCGGGGATCCCGAGTCACCCCGTAAAACTGTCCCGGGAACGGTATTAATTGCCAACAACTATTCTCTCGCTGCTTAAATATTAGCAGCCGTTCTGGCGCGGAATGTCCGCGGCTGCGCCAGAACGAAAACAGCGGACTGGTCGCGGATCCCGACACCGGGGCAAAGCGACGAGAACCAATCGGTGCGTGTCAAAAGGAAGCCTGCCCGTGGGCGTCCTCCCGACGAGAACCAAACCACGGAATACACACGTAGACGTTCGTTGTCCGGCGACTCCAGGACGCGGGTTCGATTCCCGCCGCCTCCACCATTCTTGCGGGTCTAACTGTGCTAGTCCGACCGGTCTCGACGGTTAGTCGAAGAACCGAACGCCAACCACGCTCTCGTCGAGGTAGGTCTTTCCATCGGTGCCTATGACGACGAACTCCGCGACTAGGTCACCAGCGGTGTCGAATCGTGTTTCGCCGGGTGAGATGGAAATCCACCTCGACTTGTCCGTCGGTCGAACAATCAGGATGGAGTCATCCACTCTGCCATCACCGTCGGTATCTGCTCCTAGCTGAAAGTGACTGTCGACCGACAAGCTCGAAGCTCCGGGCAGGTCCTTGAAGCGGAACGAGAACCGACTGGTCGATGCAACGCCAGTCGAGTAGTTCGCGTGGACCTCTCCGATCTCGACGATCCACTCGTCCCTCTCCGTGCGCATGGAGCTCGGGCCGTCTGGCCCGAAGTTGACAGATAGGCACCCCGGAGAGAAAAGAAGTGCAGCCAAGAGCAATGAGTTGGCGAGTCGGGACTGGATCTGCATGAGGGCCCTTCTTGCGAGCGGCGTGCAAGTGGAGCATGTCTAAGTTGACTGGTCGAGAGCGCTAAAATAGTGTGCTTCTGAGGATTCCGAACGACCAATCCTGACCCAATCCAATCGAGTTCCCAATCGACAGTTCACATGGAACAAGCAACAGGCATCGGCGGCGTGTTCTTTCGCTGACCCAATCCTCAGGCGACGATGGACGGGTATGCGAAGCATCTCGGGATCGTGCCGGCGGTGGGGCACACCTCATCGATCATGAAAGCGGTGTCCTTCCGGCAAGCGTGTGAACCGCCAAGAAAGCGAGGGACAGCGGCGCCGCGTCGGGCCCGGCGGGCGTGCGCCGCCCCTCTACTGCGGCGCTCTGTCGTTGGCGTCCGCTGCTGGCGCCACGCGCGCCAGGGCGTCCGCGTAGTTCCACGGCATCCAATCAGCGGGTGCTCCGGCGACCGCCTGTGGGTGTTGCTGCAGCGCGGTGAGGTAGGCGAACGGCGGCGCAGCGCAGCGCTCAGCGGTGTGG
>Ga0316209_1001561_pt1 | contig 22920 bp, 19 predicted proteins | sample 6monopyrite_MG_FD_204945 | JGI IMG/M metagenome (GOLD analysis project Ga0316209, IMG submission 204945) | Microbial mat bacterial communities from mineral coupon in-situ incubated in ocean water Damariscotta River, Maine, United States -... | ecosystem: Environmental > Aquatic > Marine >...
TTGTGACTTAATAAATGGCGCGCCCGGAAGGATTCGAACCTCCGACCGCCTGGTTCGTAGTTAGCCGGGCAAACCATAACATACTGTTTTAAATAAACTTAAATTGGGCGCCTGTTGCCAACATTGCCCAACAATGCAGGACTATGCACAACTAATCCCCGCAAATGTCCCGCATGAAAAGTTAAGGTTCACCACTGAATCGTGGGCAACCAATAGAGCCTAGATCACTCCTCCTCAATGGATATACCAGGAGATTATATAATGACTGCAATCCACACAACCGTATTCAAGATCAACAAAATTCAGGCAGTACGGCTCCCCAAACCAATCGCTTTGCCGAACACCATCAAAAGCGTAGATCGATTATGTCGCTACTTCGCTTGATATTTCGCAGAGATACCTCAGGATCAGATCACAGTTTCCGAGGCAACCCGGTGGTGGAGGTTCAAGTCCTCTCCTCGGCACCATCTTCCTAGACCATCCCAGACAATCACAAACCACGTATTCCACTGTTTTTTAACGATTTTCACACTACCCACGGCATACCCCATATTGTCTGACGTTGTCCACGATTGTCCCATTCGTGGAGCGTGAGTGGAGCGTGAGTGGAGCGTGAGTGGAGCGTGAAAATATCCCCCAAGCTCTCTAAAATCTCAAACACATCACCACTGTTCGCGCCTGTTCAAGCAACAAAACAAATACCAATCTCATGCGTCAGCTTCACCTTTTAGCGCGATGAGAAATCAACGCCACAGAGGGCACAACCGAATTGCAGACAGCTGCCCTCTCATGCCCTCAATTGTATACCTCAAAAAAAGATGAGCTGGCTTATGGTGCTGAACAACCACCTAAACCTGAACAAAATTTTGCCGATACCGAAGGATTGATAGCACACGAGGAAGTAACCCCTTTGTAAGGTCCATGCGTCAGAACATTTGAGGCGGTTAAACACTGAGTTATGCCACATCGAGCAGCCAATTGGCCGCTACAACAAGATGAATTCTAACCACGCGAGGGCCATAGGTTCATTCTCGTGACCAGTTGGAACGGGGGCCTCTAGGGGTGTCTGATTGAAAAGCGGTGTAACTGGAAATCTCAGGGGGACTATTCTTCGCTTTGCGGAACACACACATGACACATCGAAACACAAAGATCACAATGCTTCCCTCAAGAGGAAAGCCCAATCTGGAGCTGGCCGCTAAGCTTATGATGCCCCTAATTATTGATGCCTTACTTAAAAATAAAAGTGAATTAGCCCCAACACCAAGTGGCAAAAAGCTAAGTACAGATATTCAAAAAACCAACAATTCCTGATAGGGAACCCGGACTATGAGGAGTGAAAAATTCATCAGGGGTTCGCGTACCCAAGGGGATGCGACCTTGTACCGCAGTTTTTCGTCAAGTCAAAAGTTGTCGGTTTCTGATATAGATTCAATACGTTACGAGGTAACACCTGATTTTTTGTATAATTACAACTAAGCTTTAAACTCGGCCCAATAGGACTTACCACCCCACGTAGATATTTTTCCTGTAGATTTCCAGCACTGTCATAGGTCGCTTCCAGATGCTCTCCTTCGAGATGGTAAAGGCTACTATCCTTCTCGATACGGTAGTCGTTCGGGTCATAGGCAAAGCTATTACTGTTGATCTGGTCGGCGCGGCCACGGCCGTTGTAGGTGATGGTGTATAGTGGGGTAACGCAATGAGAACTAAACTCATTTGTCACCGGCCCCTTTTTCCGACTACACTATTGACGAACAGAGAATGCTTCAAGAAGTTTCTAACTTGATTATAAGGCAGGCAGAGCAACTGGAAACCGATGCGAAAATGATAACAAAGGTGGCGCTTGGGTAGAGATTTTAAGCCATTACTTAGGGTAATCCCCCGCCTTTAACAGTAAAAGTGGGTACTCAACTCAAATCATTCTAAAAACCTACCGCCATATATTACACAACCATGACCACACTCTGTAGATCATAGGCTGCTGTCTAGTTTTATTAATTTTATCTTCATTAAGCTGCTCAATATAGAGTTCTTTATCCAAACGGTCGCGCTCCTGGACTCTCCGTATTTTATTTTCTGACATCGCACCAGCCCAAATCACATGGTTATTACGAATCCAGTAGTGGGACTGACATTGAAAATTCCAATTACCAACCGAAGGATAAAGTGTAACGAGATTATCGTTAGTTCTTAACTGCCATTCGACAGGTGATAGAGGTGTCACCACCTCTTCGCCACATCCACAACAGCACTTATGAACAACAGTATTGAATTGAACACTGATATACAGAGCGCCATCTTCCAGTTGATCTGGAATAAATTCAACGAACCTTGGATCAATAGAAAGTCTCTTCAAGCGAAGTCTCCAACAAGCTTATCTTCACGAACAAGAGATTGCATGGCCAGAGAAAAACTAAGATTGTGCGCCTGATCATAATCAGTATAGAACCCACAAAACTGCTTCCACTTAATTACAGCAAGCATCGCATTCAAGGCATTGAAATCTGCGACCTGTATATTACTTCGATAAAGAGCGTCATCGCGATCATCAGCAATAGGTAGCCTCTTATCCAAGTGATCTATTTTGGATTCCGTACCTAACGTCACACGACATACGCCTAACAGGCTCATGCTATCTTCAACCTTCTCCAAACCCATGCCAACATCAACAAACGGGATTCCTGTATCCTGAAGATATTGGCATATCAAGCCACGTGACACACTATCATCAACAGACACAAATACGAAATCGAATTGTGCTAACTCGCTAACATTTTCTTCATCAATATTGTAAGGGTGACTAAACATCCCATGACGCATTGCCCCATACACTTCGCAAAAATAATCTGTTTTCTTCAGCTTGCGCATAAGCGTTTCAATAGAAGGGGCTCCCGGTGCACGAAAAGCGTTATGACGCCGAAAATCTCCGCCATCAAACAAATGAACTTCTTTAACAGGTGTTTTCACAACTTGATCAAGTATGTAACTCCCAGTTCCTCCCGTGCCAACAAGTGCAACTTTTGGCATGGACAGTTTCTGTGTAACAGCAACAATCCCTGCACGAGCAGATGCAGAATCGGGGTATTTAAAAACAGCGTCTTCTGCCCGAGTTTCAATTACCCTACCAGTGCGAGCATCTACGTCCGGATCAATCACCCTGGCCTGAGCCATTATCAAGTCTATGTAGTGAACCATCTTGACGTAATAATCTGAAGGAAAATCAGATACCCCACACGGCTTGTTTGATAAATAATGCTGCACCACGAATCGATCAAACAATGTTTTCGGATTCGAATTATTAATAAGAGTATGGAGAGGCTTACCCTGCGCCGTACAAGGCGTTTGCCCTTTAAACCATACTGTATGGTCAGGTGGTTTAGAATCCATTCCGTTCACCTCCAAATAGGGACATACAAGAATCCCAGTATCTATCTCTCTATTTGGTGCGACATATGGCACTGAGTACACCAGCAAATGCTGGTGCTGTATATCAACTTCATACCCGTCATCGACAAGGTGCTGAACGGCTGGGCTAAGAACGATTTGTTTTTGTGACATCGAATTTCATTCCATTTTCAAGTTGTGTGGATTGTCCTTCTGCCAAAGTTCCATCCGGTAACCGGGGGCCTGAATAGTGCACCGAATATAAGAATTGCTCACCGCCAGAATCATTAGGGAAAGCCAGTGCCGCAATTTGGCTATAAGTTATCTGCCCTTCATCCACCTGACGCGGACGCCCGTTAACTATGATGTGGAATGATGAAGAAGCAGAATTAGGTTCTTTACCATTATTTTTTTGATTAACACTCACTTATTCTTCTCCTTACGCACGCCCTTAAAGGGTTTTTTGTCTGACGTTTTCACATCCATAAAACGTCCTGTTTCAGCATCCCGCTTGACGTAGTGTCCAGAGGGGGTTTGGGTTTGAGAACGACCGCGCACAGCACCATTACGGTGACCGTCGCCTTTAGGGGGGTTAGTTGCCATTTTAGGGCTCCTTTTCTGCTTAAGTTAATCTGATTTACCAGAGTTTTATAAAAAAGCCGCTTTTGCGACTTATTATTAATCTATCATCAGATTCTGCTTAACGCAAGGAGATTTATCGGATTTATTTGATAGCCCTATAAATAAATTCCATACCACCAGACTCAGCAACCTCTTTCGCACCCATAATTAACCCCAGCACATGCAACTTTTTCAGTCTTCCGCTAGCGTTTTGAGCAGAAACATCAAACTTATCCGCAACCTTGGACGTTGTTACAACCCCTTCATTCATAATAAAGTCCAGTAACTCACGTTGACCAGAATTCAGACCGGGCCCAATCAGATCGTAACCATTTTCCAACAATATAATTATCGATTGCTCCTTAGCCTTGGCAGCATAGTCCCAATTATCAATAAGGTCTTTTGTAGCAAACCCTGTTAGATAGAAGCCGACTTCACCCCGTTTTGATTTTGCAAGTGATATCACGCTTTCTCTGGGAAATGATGCATCAGTAGCTTCAATACCCTTTAGGGACATGCCAAATACATTAGTTGTTGGATGTTCGTCTATAAAATCTAACAACTTCCCATACGTTTCTCTCCCTTGCTTATTACCAAAAGGGTGGTCATCGTCAGTGAAGTCCCGGAGTTTAATTATTATTTTCTTCTGCTTCATCGCGTTCATTTAAAGAGATTTCCTATCGCGCGTCAAGTAAAAAGTCAAAACAGATATGTGTCCCTAATATCCTTGGCAAATTAAGGCTATATGTGTCTTTGTAAAGAATTCCATCTTTGAACAACAGTACTAGCTCAAATGTTTCTTGCCTTATAGACACAGCGGCATCGTATTTAGCTGCAACATCTCGGCTTCGTTTTAACCCAAGCCCCCGACCATCATCATCAGTCTGTGTTATATGCCCTTTATTGAACACTTCCTTTACAAGATAAACATCTGATTCTGGTTTTGTGAAATCATACTTTTTGGCTATTAAGGGATATTTGTCATCTAAAATAGGTTTTAAGGTTCCAGCAATACCTTTACCACTATCTGAAATAACAGTCTGTATATGAGGCCCTTTAGGCCCCTTCTTATAGTATTGAAGGCCCACCAACCCCGGAATTGGGGACTCTGAGTGGTCCCTAACATTCCCATACAATTCTGAAATAATTGTAAATGCTGTATTAGAATATTCACTGCCTGCATGAGAAACAAAACTATTCTTAAGCTGTTTCGGGATACTCTCATCAAGATCGTCTGGGTTTATCTCACCAAATTCCACAACGGCATCACTATTAGCCCCAAACCTGTCAGCTCTAGATATCAATGGCTTGCATGGGAAAACTTCAACAGAGTCATTTAAGTGCTTTAAAAAACCGATCCTATCAAGGTAAGAAAACGTATCCTCTGATTCTCTAAAATCAATCGTGACCTTCCTCCCCTGCCAGACCAATTGATTACATAAAGCCAAGAGTCTGGTCGCTGCATCTAATAACATTGAACACTTATTAGGTAGAACGAATAATATCTCTGTTTGCTCTGACTCAAGGGGAGAACCTGCATCGACTAATGACTTTTCAAAAGAAGAGGCGTTAACCCACTTATCTCCCTCAAACTCAACACAACGCTCATTTGCATTTAAGATTGACCAGCAATGATTATTGTCTTTTACAAATTCACCAACATGCTTCGATAAAAAAGAGTTCACCTCTTTTTTTTGAACACCAAGCCGCTTAGCTATTTCTCTGCCTTTTAGGCCGGGCGTTTCCAAAAGTATCTTTTTTATTTCGTTAAGCATCATTTAATTTAGGCACTATCAGCAATGTACCTAGCACCCACTAGGCATCAGGAGAATTAATTAATATCACACTTTTCAAAGATCTTACCCACGTAGTTTCCCTTATCTTCCTTCTGAAACAGAACATGATTATTATCAAATCGCTGTTCCACGCCACTGCCATCACTCCACCAGTCAATTTCACGTTGATAGGTATTAGAAACAATAAACGACTCTAAAATTATTTCAGGATCACCCAATCTATTTTGAATTCCCTTAATGGTTTTATGAAAGCGTATTTTTGGATCATCAAATCCATGTATCCGAGCCAAACCTTTAGGATCGATAAAACAGACGCACTGTTTGCCATCTACAATCAGCCATAGAATAAAGTCAGGGTAAAAGTTGCCTGCCTCAAAAAATCCTACACCCTTGCCTTTGCTTTGGTTACGAAGCAGATACAACTCTTTACCATCAAAGAACTGTTTGTTATTGGAATAGTGTTGTTTTAAATCCTCGACAAAATCACGTTCACCCTCGTTTAAGGGAACAGGTGCCAGCTTGACGACTTCATTGTTCTTAAAATAGATCAGTGGTTGATAAAGGTGTTTGGAAAAATCAAAGGCTTTCATATTTCCAAATGACCAGGCATCACGAAAGGTCTTATTTTCCAATTGATCTTTCAGCTCATTGATTTTGCTAATCCAATCTTCTGCATTGCGGTCGACGGTAGCTTTGTATTCATCAATGAAGTTGTCGTCAGTCTGGCTGACATCGTAATACTCAAGATGTGGCCCTTCATACTCTTGCTTACGGAAGTTGTAGTAGCGCTCTGCATATTTTTTGAGTAATGACACCGCTATTTCTTGCCACATGCGAACACGCTCGAAATTAGTCACCTCTAGCAAATCTGCGGGAATAAGCAGGCGGTACCAACTGGGATCAGCCAACAGCCCTTTTATCTGATGACGATTAAGTTGTAGGTTGTACCAAGCCTTTTCATTTTTGTATTGCGCCAAGGTAAAGAAAATTTCATTGTAATCAATAAATGCTAGGTGCTTCTGTTCTAAAAAACCTTCGTGCAGATTTTCATCTAATGCCACCGCAGCTTGGCTGACGGAACGTTTGGCTTGAATGCGGGGATACCAGTTCAGGGTGACACGACCACTCATGTCCTTTGGCGGCTCTTCGAGATAAGGTTTTTTTGCCCGTTTGAAAGGTTCAATATTTTGATCTAGACGTATTAGCTTAAGGTCGGATCGTGTTAGGCGCTTAATCACCGGCAATGTAATTACCTCTGTGGTTTTCTCGCCTACGCCTTCTTCTTCCAGGTACTCTTCAAACTCTTTCATGTAATCCGAACGAATACCAAACACATTCAGGGTTTCCAGAGTTTGCAGGTGTTCTGGATGTTTGATGCCCGGTACGTGGTTACTACGTTTGAGCGAGAACTCATAGCCACGTAGGCGAACACCACGTCCAAACAGCTGGATAATCTCAGAACCTTCTGAGCGGCCAACATTCATCAGTCCCATAGTGCTTACACGCCAGGAACTCCAGCCTTCGGTGAACTTCTTCGCCCCTACCAATAGATTGATGGGGGATTTCTGCTTATTAATCCCCTTAAACAGCGAGCTGGAAAAGCTTTGATCGGTCACTACCGTGTTAGGTAGATTGGCCTCTTCACACAGGTTGATCAGTTTGGCTGAATCACCGACATTGATCACGCCAAACCATTCACTTTCACCTACACGCAGACCGATTTCACCACCACTACCTTTTAGATGCACAAGATGCAACATGCCACTGGTTTCAGCATTAAACACACAAGCCAACACATCATTAAATACCGCATTAGCTTGATCTGCCTGCCACAACTTTTGCAGATAGTTAAAGGCCCCGGCAAAAATGGGCTTGCCGCTAGCGTCGCGTAAATCATCCTGTTGATTCAAAAACAGCTCAATGAAATGGCTGGATTCACCGCCTTTATTGGCTACAAAGCGTGCCACAAACTGCATAATGGCCTGAATATCCGACACCGTATCGGCATTGGCCTCATTCTTTGCCGTAACCTTACCACCGACAAATATCCACAAAGGATCGGCGAGCAGGTATTCGGCAATGGATTTCTGCTTATCCTTAAACAACTTTTTCTGTTGGTAGAAGTTTAAAATACAGCCAGTGAGATAGAGCTGAGTTTGTTCCGGTGTCCACACATCACTCAAATTCAAAATGAAGTGGTCTTTACCGTAGCCATCACCATGGAAAAACTTATAGGAATAATCAAACAGAATACACTTGGCGTATTGCTGAATCAGACGATATTTAGGCGATGAACTTTGCTTGCCGGTGGGCGCAACATCCTTGCCACTGGCAGCTTTTATTGCTTGACCGAAGGTAGCGGAATACTCAAAGGAAAAGCCGGTTTCACACAACTGATTACGCTTGGCCATCCAATCCACACCACTAGCACCACGATGCCCCTCATCCACAAGCACAAGATTGTTAGACTCAAACGACTCCACGGCAACGGTTTTATCACCAGACTTTTCTTTCAACTTATGAATATCAATAATCTGTGCAGTTGACTGGGTGAATAGCGAACCACCATCTTTCACGAACAGGTCCGCACTAATGTTCGATGCATCCATCTCATCTTTATGCTGAACGGACAAACCTTCATTAGGTGTCAGTAAGATGGTGCGATTAAAGGTATTAGCCTTGCCCGAGTTTTTCAGGTAGTGCTGAAACTGCAAGATATTCACATGCATGATCAGCGTCTTACCACCACCCGTGGCGATCCACACCGCCAACTTGTTTAGTTCACTCTCTTTAAATGGCTCAATAAAATGGGCTTCTGCCTGTTTGCCTTTTTGCTTGAGGTGCTCCTGGTTATAGTCCACCAAAAAGTGATTTAACTCGGCACATAGGGCTGCTTTATTGTCAAAGTAGCGAGTGAGATAGTGCTCAGTGAATAGTATGGACAAATATTGAAAATAGAGCGGATACAACGTATTGCCGGTTTGGTTACGCCTTTCTGTAATACGTCGCCAATGCTTAACGATGTTATCGTCATACTCGCGTAACAGATCATTTTTAACCGGCCTACCAGCTTCCGGTATCCAGCTCATTAGCTCGTAGAGATAACGACTGGAATTCTCTTCATCAAAGCCAATCAGATGATCAGATGAAAGCGTCTTGCCCAATATCTCCAGACTTTCCACGCCAAACTGACGCAGCATCCACTGCCCCAGAACTAATTTCGTTTCAAAACGTGCCATGTTCGATGCCCCTTATACGTCTTTCACATCAAACATCAGTCGCTTGAATTCTATTTCTGTCATCTTCACCTTGGATTGTGGATCTTCCAGCGTATGGTCACCATTGACATAGATATGCTCAAACTCGGTATCACGCGGGTTATAGCCCTGCTTATCCAGAAACTCTTCTAGGGCAGTATTGTCCTTTTCTTGCAGATTACGCCATACCACCAACACTGTTTCACCTTTGGGATTAGTGCCGGTAACAATCTTAAAACCACGAATCACATCCATGGTTTTGACGGTAAGGCCAATTAGGTAATTAAAGGTCTCAACTAAATCCACCGTTGACGGCGTAATCGCGCCAACACTGCCTGAGCCGATATTGAGCTTGTAATTGAAGGGGTCTTCGAATTGTTCTATGTTTAATAGGGATGGGCTTTCGGTGGTTTCAACGTCTAGCCAGTAGCCAAGCATGTAGTCTTGATGAAATATTTTGCTGATTCCTAACGTTTTCTGGGCTTGCGATGACGCGTTAAAACTAATGTTAGCTAGTGCGTCTTCGTATGACTCCAGACGAATATATCTAAAAAATTGACTAGTTGAATTATAGTCACCATTTGAATCACTTACAGGTTTCCCATTACTCCAGCCCTTTGAATAGGCTATTTTTTGAATTCGTGGTTTAACAACATCATCAAAATGTTTACCCATTTCGACCAAAACATACTTCCTATTTCCCGAATCGATCCGATTAAGCTCGATAACTGCATGACCCGTTGTACCCGAACCAGAAAAGTAATCTAGAACATAACTATTTTTGTCGTCTGCTGTGACCAACCTAATGCTGTTGATGACAGTATTTATCGATTTAGGGAAGTCAAACTTTTTACTCCCAAGAATATCTATCAGTAATGTGTTCCCATATTTTCCTGCATCAAAATCCCCACCTGACCATACAGTTTTAGGCACCGTTAATTCATGAGTGAGAAACAAATCTAAGGTATCATCAGCCTCTTGGATAGTTACCCTATCTAGATTACCTTCAATAGAATCCAAGCCAAAATTCCACCTACGCTCTATACCGTTTTGGTCGATAGGCCAGATCTCTATATCTCCGTTTTCCAGCTCAACGTTTCTACCTTCAGGATAAAAATCATCACTAGGAACCTCCCCAATTCGCACTATTTTTCCTTCATTCACATAAATTGGGTAGAACGACAATCGTCTATCAGTCCTGAGTGAATTTTCACCCCATCTTCTCATTTTTCTAGGCGTCTTATTTTTCTCTAACGTTCTAGCAATAGATCCCTTTGAACACTCCTGAGTTATAAATAAGGCATACTCGTGAACCCGATTAAAATCCTTTGTTATTGATCCCTTTGGATTATGGATAACAGTTATTTTTGACAGCCTACATTCAGGAAACTCTTTTTCTAATATTTTCGTCAAATTACAAAGCTCTGCGTCATCAATTGCCACAGTCTTAACCCCATCAGGAGACATCAAAGGCTTAGCTAGTGATAACCGATTATTCATCAATGACATCCATGATGAATCCCTATATTCATTTTTATATAGGATGGGCGTAGAGTTAGTATTGTATGGTGGATCTATGTATGTGCACCTTATTTTTTTATGGTATTTTTCTGAGAATAGAGATAAAGCATGGAAGTTATCTGAGTTAACAAGCTCTCCATTTAGGCTAGCATCTAACTCTTGAAAACTTGACAATAAACAATTCTTAAAATCAACATCAAAAAATTTCGTATCAACTACCAAATACTTATATTCTTTTTTATTTAACCATTCATTACGCTTTAATGTAGAGAAATCATTCCTAAGATTTTCCACATCAATGCCAAACAGTATTTTCCATTCTGATATTTGTTTTTCCTCATTGACCACAGAATCCAAAAGACTCTCAGGAAGCATATCCAAGGTAATACAATAATTCGCCTCCACCACAAACTTTTTCTTTAACCACAGTTTTTTCTGAAAATCTTCGATCTGAGCCAGCATACGAATAATCTTTTGCGCAATGCTGCGCAGTATCTTGATCTTGCGTAGCTGTTGTTGGGTGAGTTCAAACGAGGCATCGTCAATATCATCCAGGTGCATGACTTCATTTTTGATGTAGAAATCCAGCTCACGATTTAAAAAGCCACCCAGGTCTTTGTGAATAAAATAGTCAAAGGTATTTCTGGCGGTGTAGTCGTTAAGGTGTTTTTCAAGAATGGTACGCTTGGCATCTTTTTCTGTAGGCGCGAGAATTTTCAGCATAGGAAGCCAATCCGCAAATTCTGCTGAGGTTTGTTTAAAGATGGTCTCAACGGCGGCCTTGTTAAGGTCATTTTGTTTTTTCTTGCCGACAGGAATGAAGTTGAAGTGAATCAGCAGCTCGCCATCTTCCATGCTGAGCGGGGTTTCTTCATCAATCACAAAACGACGTTCTTCACCGGATTTGGCTTTGACGTTGTCCTTTTCGGTGTCGGCCTCTACCAGTTTAATACGCACGGGTTTATCGTTATCTTGGGCGTCTTTCGCGATAAAGGCATAATCGCGCAGGTGCTCAGAAGATTTAATGTAGTACTGGTCGTGATTAGCCCAATAGAGCTTTACCTCTTCACCTTCATAGGGAATGGCGTAGGTATCGGCCTTGTAACGTCGTTGGGAGATAAAATCCCCTTTGTCGTAATAGCGGCTAAAGAAGGTGTGCAGTTTGGAGAACACGTCGTTTTCTAGTGCGGTGACATCCACTACACTCGCCAGCTGTTGGCGTAGCTCCACCACCTTGGGCGATTGCTCTGAGTCCATGCCTGCATCGCTTAGAGTTTGAATGAGTTTATCCAGTTCGGCCTGTGCACCTTGGTTGCCATCACTACTGTAATCGGCAAAGGCTTGCTTGACCTGTGGTAACAGGTCTTGCTCTAGGAAACGATTAATCTCATCGCGTTTTTGGTTCATTATGCGATAGATGCCAAAATCCAGGTCGGCCTTGTCCATCTCAAAGATGGTTTGCAGGGTAGAGATTAACTTGTTGTACGATTCACTCATTGTTGTTTCCTATTCCTAATTCTTTCTCTTTTAAACTACTCGCCAGCGAATAGTGAATAATTCTTTTACGTCTGTTTTTTGTTTTAGGCGTTGTTCCAGCTGCTCGATGAGCTGATCACGCTTTTCCATGATCTCGTCTTCTACATCAAAGATTTCCTGGCGTTGCCTTCTTTGTTGGCGCTCTAGATCACGCAATTGTTTTTGGGCAGCCTGCTGTTCTTCCATGCTAAGTGCCTGGCGGCTTTCCCGTTTGAGCGCTTTTATTCTCGCCTTGGTATCTTGTAGGGCTTGCTCAGCAGAGAGCACTTTGTCGTCGGCCCATTTTTCTAGTTTTTGCCGCTCTTCCTGAAAGAACTTGTTGTTGGATTCCATGGCCTGGGACAAGGTGGCATCCAACTGGCGCTGACTTTGTGTTGCTAGTATCTCAGGTTGCGTCGCAGGATTCACTGCTGCCTCACCCACCTTGCCGGGCAGATTGAATAGTTTTTGGCACATTTCGCCATCTAGCAATAGACCATCATCGGTCAGGCCGGTAAATACCAGGTACTGATCTGTTTGCAGGGCATCAATGGTAAGTAGGTTAAGACTTAACCAACCAGAATCCCCTTGTAGCTGTTCAGCAACGGCGACTTTGGCATCGTACTGCTGATAGTCAAAAATTATCTCTGCAACTGGGGTATTAGTCGTGCGGCCTTGCTCAATAATGTGTTCACCCAATGGGTGAGATAGGCGATAGGTGTGGCTATGAGGGCTTATCGTTCGCGCTTCACCATTGAGGCGTAGTAGCTCATAACTGCCTGCAGGTGCGTCCTCTGAAATGGATTCAGCCAAATTAAAGCTGTGTTCTGCTTCGTTAAATTCGGCATTGTTTGCCAACTGGTGGCGGGTGAGCGACCAAAACCAGCGGGTGACTTTATCTAGCCGTTGTTCGGCTTGATCGAGTTTTATTTTTAGCAGGTCGTGAATATCTTCATCAAAATTTTCCAGCAGTAGTTGCTGGGTTTCTTTCATACGATGGCTGATATCGGCTTCGAGCTGTTGTTGTAATTCATCAAAAGCCTGGGCAATGGCCTGCTGTGTGCGGCAGGTGTCATAGATTGCTTGAATGCGCTTTTCAAAATCGACGCCGGATTCGATGCTGCCTAATATGTCATCGGATGCACCAAACACACCGTCAAACAAACGGAATTTTTGAGTGAGCAGTTCCAATACTCGTTGGTCGGCGTAGTTACGTTGGTTCACGAAGTTAATTACCACTACATCAAATTGCTGACCATAACGATGGCAACGACCGATGCGCTGTTCAACTCGCTGGGGATTCCAGGGCAGGTCGTAATTGATCAGCAAGGAACAGAATTGCAGGTTAACCCCTTCGGCGGCCGCTTCGGTGGCGATCATGATTTTGCCATGATGTTTAAAGTGATCGATAAGGGCGGTGCGTCGGTCAATCTGCGGTGAGCCGGTAATTTGGTCTGAGCCTTTATTTTCTTCCAGCCATTGGCGATAAATTTTAGTGGCCTCGGGGCCATTATTGGTGCCGCTGAAAGAGACTGTTTGTCCGTCATAGCCTTTGCTGGCGAGATACTGGGCGATATATTCCTGAGTTCGCCTGGATTCTGTAAAGATAATGGCCTTGTCTTGTGCTCCCATTACTGTCATTTGTGAGAAGCCAGTATCGAGCGCCTGCAGCAGTGCTTTTAGTTTGCTGTCTGATGAGATGGCTTGCGCCTGAGCTATAAAACGCTCGATATCCTGAATTTCACCGTCGAGTTGTTCTCGATTGATGGTGTGTGTGTTCGGTTCTTCGTTGGCGTCTTGCTCGTACTCATCGAGATAGTCGGCTTCGATATCTTCTTCGTCAATGAGCTTTAGCAAAAAATCATCATCGATATTTTCATCGCGCAGGGTTTCAAGCCGACGTTTGATGGTCTTTAAAGTATTTAATACTGCATGAGAGCTGGAGGCTAATAACTTGCGCAGAATTAGCCCGGTTAAATGCCTATGCTTTTTGGGCAAGGCGTAACTTTCTTCCATCTCCAAAAAATCTGACACGCCGTCATACAGTGCCTGCTCTGGGTCAGAAGGGGTAAAAGGAATGGTAACGGTCTTACGCTCGGTATAACGTATGTATTCGAGCACATCTTTACGCAGGGTGCGCTTAACAAAACCGCTCAGGCGATCCTTTAACTCCGGGATATCACCACTGCCTGCCATAAATTGTTTACGAAAGGCTTTGTCATCACCAAAGAGGTGTTCATCTATCAGGGTAGAAATACCGTATAGCTCTATCAGGGAGTTTTGTAAGGGCGTAGCTGTTAACAGCAGTTTTTTACGACCATACAATGCACGCTTGAGGGCTTGGCCCATTTTGTTGCTTTCACGATGGGCATTACGCATCTTGTGTGCTTCGTCAATAACAACCAAGTTCCAAGGCTCTGCCACCAGTTTTTCTTCAAGGCGTGCTGCATAGTGATAGGACATGATCACTATCTGTTTATTGTTTAACGGGTTATAGACACCTTCTTTTTGCAGGCTTGACCAGGTGCGTGAGTCCAACACGATGGAGGGCAGATTGAATTTATCTTTCAACTCTTGCGCCCATTGTCGACGCAGAGATGCAGGACAGATAATAATCAACTTACGTTTACGCTCAGCCCAGTATTGGCATAGCACCAACCCTGCCTCGATGGTTTTACCTAGGCCAACCTCATCAGCCAGCACGACGCCTTGAGTAAGCGGGTTATTGAGCGCGAATAATGCGGCATCAATTTGATGTGGATTTAGATCCACACTGGCATCGAAAAGCGATTGCGATAGGCGATCAACACCGTTATCAGCGTGTTGAATACTGAGTTCGTGGGCGTAGTATTTGGCGTGGTAGTTGGTAATAAAGCGCATCATTTATTCCATGCTTTTTTCTTCTTGATTGTATCCTGGTGCCAGCATCAAATTCTCCACACCATACAACGCCGCACTATTCCTCAGCCATAGCTGATACTCAGCCCCTTCGAGACTGTGATCTTCGCTACAATCCACATTCCACCTTCTTAGTACATAGCCTGCCACAGCAGCCCGGACGTTTTGTTTGCACATGCCATTTTGCATGGCGTAGTCCAGTTCTATCGCTTTGGGGTGCTTAATATTGGGGTGTGGTACCAACTCCATCTCAACAATGCGATTCCACTGGATATCCGCCTCACGAATTTCGTGCGGCTCAGGGGCATCATCCAGAGGCTTCACCTTGCTGATACGGTTAATCACAAAATCAATGAAGGCTTGTCGTTTACGATCAAAGCCGCGCACATGCCAACGCAGGCCGTTGTCTACCAGTACGAATGGTGCAATGTCCCGTTTACTTTCGCCCGATTCAGGTGAGATATAGTGAATGCGCACCAGCTTTTGCTGGTAGATAGCGCGGGTGAGTTGGGCCAAAGTAGATAGTTCTGGCTGATTGAGCCGAGTAGGAGTCTCGCAGGCGAGGACAGAATGACTATCACCAATAAACTCTTCGCCGAAGCCCTGGGCAAGCGCCGACAGCACTTGCTCTGCCTTATGGGGGTAAATGGGCTTATAGCCAGATGAAGCCAAATATGCTTTAGTTTTAGCGCAATAAATCAGGTTTTTTGGAGCCAACTCCCGATAAAGAGCCAAATCACGGGTTGCCGCCGCTTCGCCCATGCCAAAGCGAGCCACAATATCGCCTCGCCCTACCTGGCCGATGAACCAGGCTCGAAAATCGATATGCGACAGCCTTTCTTGCTGTGGCCGACTGATCTCTGATAGATCCACGCAATTCCCCCAAATTATTTCATTACTCCGATGCCGCTTACTTTGCCTACGGCTACAAATAGACAACATTATTACTTGATTAGCTATTTCGCGAGCACTGCTAATCAATTTGATTAGCTTACCATTATTTTTTTCCATAAACGATCAATTTCTACTTGAAATACCCAGCTACTCTAGGCTAGCCTGAAATTTGTTTCGCTCGCTGTCTTGACAGCAGCCCTTGTTGGCACTGCCAACACCCAAAGCGCCTCCGCCGAACCGTGTAACAGGCGTAACGACCACTGGTCGCCGGTTCATTTTCCATCCTGCCTAACGGCATTTCATATTTTCAACCCTGCCGGGGAGCTTTCCCTGACACGGAATATCTCTCTGCGTATTTTTCAATTGCTAACCAAGAGAGGTAATCCATGAATATCAATGGCGTTTTAACCATTCGTACTATCCAAGGCCGTAACGGGCCGTTTAATGTCGGTCGTCTGATCACTGATTTAGGTGAGTTTTCCGTTAAGGACACTCTGCTGGAACAGTATGAGGAAGGTCGGTATGAGGGGAATTTCAATGTGACGCAGATATTCCCTTCATCCTATTTAGCTGGTGGTCGTTTTGTCGTTGAGGTGAGAGCAACAATTAAGAGCCTTACTCTCGATGGTGTTGATGATCTCAAGCCTGAAGATAAAGAAGTTGCCGCTGAACCTGATCCGGCTGACAACCAACCGGAGTTAACCAAGGCCGCTACCCCTGCTCACGCAGGTCAACCCGCCGAAGTTAATATCGAAAGCGGTGGTGAGCATGACGACGACGGTAACGATGAATCACTGTTTGATTCGTTGTGGCCGCTGGGCACTCAAGTAAAACTTGATCCAACAGTGGATCGATTGAAGTTCCGTTTACAGCGGAATCGTCTCAAGGATCTTGGTTATACCTTTGACCCTAGGGAGCAAATTTGGAGCAACAACAGCGCTAACGCGTAAATGCAACATCAAACCCAACCGGGGAAAGTTACCCCGGCGGGTGCTTTCTTCGGTTGTTTTTTTAGATAAGAGCTTAGGAGAAAGCAATGCAACAATCACTAATGCAGTTAGATGTCATCCCTGATCTGTATGTCGATGCCAGTTTGGTAGACGCTTACGACAAGCTGTTGTTTTTGTCTCTATGGGGCCGTGATACCGCGATTCAAGAATTCCTGGCCGGTATATCACTTGCCAACGAAGAAGGCGGAATTAATAGTTTTTTTCTATCTCCCGACGCTAAAGCTAACGGCAACCCGCAACGTAAATTAGTGCAGATCGGTGAATCCAAGCACTTGAATCATTACACCGGGCGAATGCCTGCTAGCAATGTTTTTGGCGGTGATATAGCGCACTTGTGGGTCTTTGATCGTTTAGTCACAGACCCCGATCTCGCTAACCGCCGCACTATCGCCATATCCAAAACGAATAGTGATTCGGTAGATGATAGAGCAGCAGCTCAAAACCGAATCTGGCAGTTAACGAAGGCAATATGCCATCTGCCACTACTCGATCACTGGGCTGACATTATCATCCAGACATTCTATGAGCGAGAGTGGATCAAAGATTTCAATGGCACTGGTGTTAACGGTGCATTGATCGATCTTAGCTTTGCTGAAGAAGTCGAAGAAGAGGTGACCCGTCTTATCCGAGACGGCGCGCTTGCCCTTAACTAGCTATAGCCCCCACCCTCCGGGGGCTTCCTTGATATTCCAGACATAGAGATATCAAGGAAGATTCTGGAGCGCGTAATCCAGAAAACAGGTTTCACCGTGGCTACTGCGATCAGTAGCACCTTTGCCGGTTTTTTACTGGCACCCACACGGCGTTTCATCGAACTGTGAGACAAACGCCTCGGCTATGTTGCCGTCGGTTCATCTTTTACTTTTTCATTCACCTGCGGGGTATTTCCATACCCTTCGGGGCAGTGGTGCGCCTCGCTCTTATTCATTTTCAAAAGAGGAGTAACACCATGGGTTGGTTATTTAGACAAGGCGCATCCAAATCAGACACCATTAGAGGTTTAGTGAAATCTGAGGAGAATGATAAACGTCGCTGGGACACCATCGCACACTGTGTACGTGGAAACGTCCTCTGGACGGTGGCCCAAATCACTTTTAAGCAGGATAACCGGCAAGAACGTTTTATCACTTGCTACCTGTTACAAAAATCGGAAGGCTGCGGTTGGGGATATAAGGACATGACAGAAGGTATGCACCCATACCACTATTCATGCCCATTGAAATATCTCGATATGACACCGGTCGCTAATGAAGCATGGCGAACGGAAGTTAGGGCCTATCACCAGCGTTGTAATAAAAAAGTTGAAGTCGGTCAGAAGATCGGTCTTATCAATGCAACTATCCCCTGGATAGTGATTACCTCGAAGCGCCCTCTTTTAGGGACGCACGATGGCAAACGCTATCGCATACCCCGCCGAATGCTTGGCGAGGTGATGGCTTAACAATTCAAATCAACAACTAACCCGACTGGGGAGAACATCTCCCCAACAGGGGCGATGTCTCTCCGGTTTATTTCAATTCATAACAGGAGAGATACCATGGCTTTAATGTTTCAACGCCTTGCGCGTAATTTTATCAAAAATGGCTACTTCCCTACGGATGCCGACACCATGACACGCGTGTTGTCTGCGCTGGCGGCTCCAAAAACAGGGCAACTGCGCATCATCGACCCATGTGCTGGTGAAGGGTCGGCCCTGGCTGAGTGCAAACATCATCTAGGTGCTGAACGTGTAGAAGCGTTTGGTGTTGAATATGACAATGAACGCGCCTGGCATTCAAAACAGATTCTGGATCGCTGTGTCCACGGTGATATCCAGGACTGTGTGCTAGGTCAGCGGCAATACGGCCTGCTCTGGCTCAACCCACCCTATGGCGATCTTATCTCTGACAAAGGTAGCACTGGGGATCAATGTGGCGGCAAAGGTCGTAAACGGTTGGAGAAGTTATTCTACAACCTGACCATTTCGACATTGCAGTTTGAAGGTGTGATGGTACTCATCATTCCTCAGTACACATTGGATAAAGAGCTGGTTGGCTGGATCACCACTCACTTCCATCGGATCGAGGTGTTCAAAGCACCTGAACAGCAATTTAAGCAGATTGTGCTGTTCGGTGTCCGTCGCCGCACTAAGGAAGCGAAACGTGATGTTTCCGGGGCAAAAGATCGCCTTTTAGCCATCGTTAACGGAGAACAGGAACCCGAGGTATTACCACAAACGTGGACTTCAGAACCCTATGTTGTCCCTGCATCTGTCGGTAGTGATACCAAGTACAGCTTCGTGAAGATGGACAGTGCTCAGCTGGCGGATGAGATTGACCGTAATCCCTGCTTATGGGGTCAGTTTGATCTTAAGTTTCGTTCCATCGCTTTAGAAACTACGAGGCGACCGTTAAGAAAGATGTCAAATTGGCACCTGGCTTTGGCGCTTGCAGCAGGTCAAGTCTCTGGCGTGGTTCGTTCGCAGAGTGGGCAGCAGTTTTTAATCAAAGGCGGTACACACAAAGAGAAGGTGAGAACGGTTTCACAGGAGGTCGATGATGAAAACCGATTGACCTCGACCACCGTACTGACCGACCGCTTTGTACCCGTTATCAGAGCCATCGATTTCACCCCTGGTGACAACTACGCTCGCGTGGTTGAAATCAGATAACCATTCATCAACTTGCTTTAACCCACTTGGGGAGATCGTCTCCCCGCTGGGGTGGTGATCTCTCCGACGTTTACATTAAGGAGAATCACCATGAATGCAACCAATGCAAGCACCGAACTGTTCGGTGAAACCATATGCCGCTATACCCGCGCTCAGGCACTGGAAGATGGCGTATTAATCGACGTAACAGAGGCGGCAACAGAGGCTGGTTTTTGCTGGCCGGTTGCGATTACTCACGCCGCTTGGCAGGCGTGTGTCGAATGGTCAGATAACGACAGTCGGCGACAAACTTACCAAGATGAATCAGGCCGTTTGTGGGATGTGCTGTGGATGGCCTTTGTTGCAATCCGCAGCGCCACCGGCGGGACTGAGATCAACTTTCAACTCTACCGTGTACCCAAAGGCGGTCGGCGCACCAAGGCACGACTAACGACATTAAAACTAATCAGTGGCCCCGGTGATGCTGGCGAACCCGTAATCACCATCATGTTGCCGCAGGAGGACTAACCATGACCATGGGTGATGAACTCTTGCAGCGCTATCCACGATTGATTCGAGCCATACGTAAGGCCTGTATGTTAACTGAACCTGAAGCGACTGGGGCTTTGGTGGAGTACAAAATCTTCGGTATTCGTGAAGGTTTTACCTCTGAAGCAGTCACCCATTTGGGTGGTCAGTTAGCGGCTATTCGCCACGGCATTCAACATCGACATTAATCCACGCCCTGCTTCGTGCAGGGCCTTTCCCAAGTGCAGGATGCCTGCATTTAGGAAAGGCGTTTTCCACCCGTCGCCGTTGCGGTTTCAACGGCACCCTTGTCTGTTTACTTCTGGGTAATCAGACACCCCAGCGTCTTCGTCGAATCGTGTAACAGACGCAGTGATTCCAGCTATGGGATTCATCGGTTCATTTTTTTCACACCCACAAGGGCAGCTCGCAACCCCTTATGGGGATCGTTCTGCTCTTCTTTTTTACTCAATGAAAGGAGGCAACAGTCATGAATGCAGTTGCAGAAGCAGTTGAATTAGAAATCGAAGAGGTTTCACCCAACGTGATACCGCTTTCTCAGTTTGTTACCGATTTTGGTGATGATCTATTAGCAGCGGTATCACAACAAAACCCGCCTGTTTACGACGGTACGCCAAATACTCATCGTGAGTTGGTCATGGATGGTCTCAAACGAGATCCATTCGATGCTCAACGCGATGTTGTGCAGGCAATCACCCGTTTACTAGTTGATGAAGGCGAACAAGCCTCAGTCATTAATGCAGAGATGGGCACCGGAAAAACGATGATGGCGGTTGCTACCGCTGCGGTCATGTATGAAGAGGGGTATCAGCGCTCTTTGGTGATTTCACCGCCCCACTTGGTTTATAAGTGGCGGCGTGAAATTCTGGAGACCGTACCCAAGGCGCGTGTTTGGGTGCTCAACGGCCCAGATACGTTATGCAAGCTCTTGCAGTTAAGAGACGCATTGGGATGTAAAGACTCAGATAGCCCTGAGTTTTTCATTCTAGGCAGAGTCCGTATGCGCATGGGTTCCCATTGGCAACCTGCCTTTGCGGTTCGCAAAGCGCATGTGCGTAGTTATACCGAAGCGGGTAATGAAAGCTCTATGACGTTCGTACAAACCGAGGAATACGCAAGTTGCCCACGGTGCGCCACTATCGTCAAAGACGTGGAAGGTAATAAGCTGACTGCCATGTTATTTAAACATGGTGCTGACCGACAACAGTGGTGCGCAGAGTGTAACGAACCGCTGTGGACATTAGTTCGGCCAGGTCGTCGCCAAAAGAGTCGTCGTGAACTGCTTATCGATGCCATGTGTCAATTGCCAACCATCGGCAAAAAGACAGCGGAGAAGCTGATTGGGTGTTTTGGAGAAGAGTTACTCTCTGGAATGCTTGGAGACAATCTTTATGAGTTTATCAATCTGATGGATGATGAAGGTGAGTTAGTCTTTACTGATCGGCAAGCGACGCGTATGGAGCGCTCTATTGCGTCACTGGAAATATCCTTTGGTCAGGGCGGTTATCAACCAACGGAGTTCATCAAACGCTATCTTCCTGATGGCTATTTCTCGTTACTCATCGTCGATGAGGGTCACGAATATAAGAATGACAACTCTGCTCAGGGGCAAGCCATGGGCGTGTTGGCGAATAAAGTACGCAAGGTGCTTTTACTAACGGGCACACTTATGGGTGGCTATGCGGACGATCTCTTTTTTCTACTGTGGCGCATTATGCCACGGCGGATGATTGAGGATGGTTTCCGTTTCAATCCTAAGAGTGGCACATTGGGCACGGCGGCGATGGCGTTTATGCGGAGTCATGGAATCCTGAAAGACATTTACAAGGAGACCGACGCTAAAAACCATCGTACCGCTCGTGGCAAGAGTGTTTCTGTTCGTACTCAAAAAGCACCGGGCTTTGGCCCATTGGGTGTTGCGCGTTATGTACTGCCTTTTACGGCTTTCTTGAAGCTCAAGGATATCGGTGACAATGTGTTACCGCCCTACAATGAGCATTTCACGGAAGTTGCAATGGAGGCAGAACAAGCCGAGCGATACTCAGCACTTGAGGCAACACTGACCGATGCATTGAAAAGTGCTTTACGCAGTGGTGACACGAGCCTGTTAGGCGTTGTATTGAACTGCCTACTGGCGTGGCCGGATTGCTGCTTTCGCGAGGAAGTAGTGAAACATCCACGTACCAAGCAATTGTTGGCATTTGTGCCCTCAGTCATAGGTGATGAACCTTCCCCGAAAGAGGAGGAGTTGATTCAACTATGTAAAGCAGAAAAAGCGCGTGGCCGCCGTGTGTTGGTTTACACCACCTACACCGGCACCCGGAACACCACCACTAGACTGAAAAGTCTGCTGGAGACGGAAGGGTTTAAGGCTGCGGTACTACGAGCAAGCGTGGATACATGTAAACGGGAAGATTGGATTTGCGATCAGGTTGAGCGCGGGGTGGATGTGATTATCACTAACCCTGAACTCGTCAAGACTGGCCTGGATCTGTTGGACTTCCCGACCATTGCATTTATGCAAAGTGGGTACAACGTGTATACGCTTCAACAAGCCGCCCGACGCTCATGGCGCATTGGCCAAAAAGAACCTGTAGATGTCTACTTTCTTGGCTACAGTGGAACGGCACAAATGGCGTGTCTATCGCTAATGGCTAAGAAAATTGCAGTCAGCCAATCTACATCCGGTGATATGCCGGATACTGGGCTGGATGTACTCAATCAGGATGGAGACTCTATTGAGCTGGCGTTGGCTAAGCAGTTGATTCACTGATAAGTCGTTGACTACACCGCCGAACGTTTTACGTTTGGCGGTTTTTTTATCGTTCACACAACTAACCAAA
>Ga0316209_1001562_pt1 | contig 22891 bp, 19 predicted proteins | sample 6monopyrite_MG_FD_204945 | JGI IMG/M metagenome (GOLD analysis project Ga0316209, IMG submission 204945) | Microbial mat bacterial communities from mineral coupon in-situ incubated in ocean water Damariscotta River, Maine, United States -... | ecosystem: Environmental > Aquatic > Marine >...
GGCAGGTTCGGGTAAAGGTGTTTTCCAGAGAACATTCAAACTGTTTTCGCCACCAAATTTGACGGGGATCCCTTTTTCGTTGGAAATCCCATTTTGTGTCGGTCCGCGCCAACTGGGCCAGTTTTCTGCCTGGGATTCGTTATGAACTGCCAGTAGACAGATGCTAAAACAGACTGTATTGAGCAATAGTTTTTTTATTGATGCCGTGAGGTGCATATTTTTCTCTCCGTAGGTTAGGCTTTCCAGCCTGACAGAATGTTGTTGTTCGCTGAGGGTGTCATTTGCAACCACTAATATGACGTGGATTTCCCTGAACGTCAATTGAACAGCGAAGATCATGGCGACGATTGGATAAACCGAGGGACTCACTGGGTTGAAGTCGTTGCGGGTGTGCGCTAAATTGTGTTGAGACGATAGTTGTCGTACCTACTCTGTTCAGGCGACGCTTAAAGAAAATAAAACTGGTAACAAATAATTATGGCAACGCAGACGGCATCGGATTACAGTGCTGCAGATATTGAGGTACTCGAAGGACTCGAGGCGGTTCGCAGGCGACCTTCGATGTATATCGGCGGTGTCGATAATCGCGGATTGCATCACCTGTTGTGGGAAGTTGTCGATAATAGTGTCGATGAATTCCTGGCTGATCATGCAGATACCATCAAAATTGTGCTGCATAAAGATGGCGCCTCGCTAACAGTTGCAGATAACGGTCGCGGCATCCCGGTTGATAAACATCCCAAGTATAAAAAGAAGTCTGCCTTAGAAGTGATTCTGACAACTCTGCATGCAGGGGGAAAATTTTCAGATAAAAACTATGCTCGCAGTGGCGGTTTACATGGTGTCGGTTCTTCGGTCGTGAATGCTCTTTCAGAAGAAATGGTCGCAACGGTTCACAGAGATGGTTATGAGTGGATTCAACGATACAAACGGGGACGCCCGACCACTCCGCTAAAAAAAATGAAGCCGTTCAAAGGACACGGCACCGTTATTTTCTTTCGTCCCGATACGGAAATTTTCCGCAGAACAAGTTTCAGTTCAGAAACAATCCGCCAGCATTTGGAAGATATTTCGTTTATTCATGCGGGCCTGCGAATTCGGTTTGTGGATGAAACCAAAGGGGAAACACATGAGTTGTATCAACCGGACGGGATTCGTGCTTATCTGGAAAAACTGACAACGGATGAAAAAAAGAAGCCGGCTCATGAAACGATTTTATACGCTGAAAAAGATGATAAAACGCTCAAAACAGAAATTGTTTTACGCTGGACTGATGCGACCGACGAACAACTTCGTAGTTATGTGAATGGAATTCGCACCCATGCAGGTGGAACGCATTTGAACGGAGCGAGAGCGGGGATCGTTAAAGCGTTTCGCAATTATATGGAGGTCCACTCGATCAAGCCAAAGGGCGTGACAATTACGGCGGAAGATATTCGCGAAGGAATTTTGGGCATCGTTTCCATTTTCCTGGGCGACCCGATGTTTCAAGGCCAGACAAAAGAAAAACTGAACAACCCGGAAGTATCCAGTCAGGTTGAAGGAGTCGTGCGACCTGCTATCGAAAACTGGCTCAACAACAATGCTTCGGTGGCAGATGCGATTCTGGGACGCATTATTTTATCGGCTCGCGCACGACAGGCATCGCGAGATGCTGTTTCGCAGGTGAAGAGAAAAACACCTGGCAGCAGAAAAAACAGCCTGCCCGGTAAACTGCTCGATTGCAGATCGAATAAGCCGGAGGAATCGGAACTTTTTATTGTCGAAGGAGATTCTGCGGGGGGAACGGCTGCTTCCGGGAGAGATTCGCGAATTCAGGCGATCCTGCCACTTCGCGGAAAAATTTTGAACACCGAATCAATTAAAATCGGTAAAGCGTTAGGGAATCAGGAAATCCACGATCTTGTTGAAACATTAGGCACGGGGGTCGGGCCTGAATTTGATATTCACAAGTTGCGTTATGATCGCATCATTCTGTTGATGGATGCCGATGCGGACGGGTATCATATTAGTACGCTGATGCTTGCGTTTTTCTTCCGGCACATGCCCGAATTGATCAGGCAGGAGAAACTGTTCATCGGGCAACCACCGCTTTATCGCATTTCCATGGGAAACAAAAGTTTGTATGCCCTCGATGACATGCACAAAGAAGAAATCCTGGCATCACTTTCAAGCAAACGAAAAGTGGAAATCAGCCGCTTCAAAGGATTGGGTGAAATGAATGCGTCCCAATTAAAAGAGACGACGCTCGACCCGAAACATCGTGTTCTATTGAAGGTTGAAATTGAGAATCATGTCGAAGCGGACGAAACTTTTCATCAGTTGTTGGGAAAAGACGCCAGCCAGCGGTATCGTATTATTATGTCAGAGTCAGCACTGGCGGACGACCTGGATGTTTGATACTTTACTGTGGCGAGCCGAGGGTGTTAACCTTCGGGGTAGCTTTCAATTATTAATTCTATCAATGAGCGTGAATGCTGCAGCAGAGTGACCAGGGGGTTCACACCCCCGGCTCGCCTTACTTGAAAAGGGATGCCAACGGATGATTTTAACTGGTCAAGAAATCAAGGCTCAAATGGGGACGAATATCACTATCGACCCGTATGATGAAAAGAACCTGAATCCGAACAGCTATAACCTATCTCTGCACGATGAACTGCTTGTGTACGAAGAAATTGTGCTGGATATGAAACGCCCCAATCGGTACAGCCGCTACACCATTCCGCCCGAAGGTTTGGTACTCAATCCGAACCAACTTTATCTGGGACGAACGGTGGAAAGAACTGAGACACACAATCTGGTGCCGATGCTCGAAGGGCGATCTTCCATCGGACGGCTCGGCTTGTTCGTGCACATCACGGCTGGTTTCGGCGACGTCGGTTTCTGCGGATACTGGACACTCGAAATGTTCGCCGTGCAGCCGATTCGAATTTATGCAGGCGTTCCCATCTGCCAGATTTTTTATCACGCCATTACGGGTGATGTCACCGAATACACGGGCGGAAAGTATCAGAAAAACCAGGATATTCAGCCGAGTCTTTTGTATCGTGATTTCGAAGACAAAGACGACCCCCAAATGAAGCTCGGCTTTGGAAAAGGTTAGTAGCGCAGGGCAGGCAATTGATCTATTTATAATTTTCATTATCAATAAACTTGTTACACCAATAAAGTTCCCGGGTTTCTGTCAATTGAATGAATGAGAAATGAAATCGAAGCTAACTCTTGAATTATTAAAGTCGGCGGCCAGGAAATTTGCCGAACAGGAGTCTGGTTATCACGAAGAAGATCTATTTGGCGTGACTGATGGGAAAGCTGTGGGTACTTATCTTGAACACAAATTCCAAGCATATTTACATGAGAAATATGACTACCAGAAAGGTTCTTCTGCGAAGGGTATCGATTTCCCGGAACTTGATGTTGATATGAAAGTAACGAGTGTCAAACAACCTCAATCATCCTGTCCTTTTAAGTCTGCCCGGCAAAAGGTTTATGGCTTGGGGTACAATCTGCTGGTTTTTGTTTATGAAAAGAGAGATAATAGCCTGACTAAAACAGGAAATCTTAAAATTCACCATACTATTTTTGTGGAAAAAGAACGGACAGCAGATTACCAGACTTCAACAGGTATCATCGAGATCCTCAATAACTCCGGAAACAAAGACGACCTTCTTGCATTTTTTGAAGAACGCAGATTACCTGTAGACGAACTTGTAGCCTCATCGCTTTCAGATGAATTGCTCAAAAAAATGCCTGAAGTGGGTTATCTTACAATTTCAAATGCTCTTCAATGGCGACTTCAGTACAGACGAGTAATAGAACATGCTGGTTCTGTGCCTGGTATCGTAAGAGTCAAATAAAAACAGGATCGAACATGGCAAGCTCAAAAAAAAAGATAGAATTTGGCGATTTTCAAACTCCCACTGTCTTAGCCAGTGAGGTTTGTTCTCTCGTCTCCTCAATGGAGTTTTTACCTCGCTCGATATTGGAACCAACATGTGGCAAAGGTTCTTTTATTGGCGCTGCCTTAAAGGCTTTTCCTGGCGTCTCCAAGGCTTGTGGGTTTGATATTAATCACGATTACATACACCAAGCCAAGCGGGATACAACGGGATTTAGCTCTGAAGTTCATATCAAGCAAGCAGATTTCTTCCTCACGAACTGGGATAAAGTCGTTTCTTCTTTGCCTGATCCGTTACTGATTATTGGAAACCCCCCTTGGGTCACAAATTCTGTACTTGGAAGTTTGGGGAGTGGGAATTTACCCGTGAAATCAAACGTGGAAAATCTTCGTGGAATTGATGCTTTGATGGGGAAAAGTAACTTTGATATTTCAGAGTGGATGTTACGCCAATATACGGATTGGTTAAACAACAAGAATGGCTTGATGGCGATCTTATGTAAAACATCGGTTGCACGCAAAGTGCTTCGTGATGCCTGGGATACCTCCAAGTCAGTTTCATCTGCATCTGTTTACAGAATTGATTCAAAAAAACATTTTAATGTTGCTGTTGATGCCTGTGTTCTTATCATGCGTTTTTCCCCAGGTGCATCGAGCAAGGAGTGTTCTGAATTTGAATCGCTTGATGCGACCAGCCCAAGCCGAGTGTTTGGGCTACGTGATGATCGATTAATTGCCAATGTAACTTCTTACTCCCAAAACAGCTACCTTATTGCGGATGGACTATCCGGTTGGAGGTCGGGTATTAAACATGATTGCAGCAGAATTTTTGAATTAACCCGTCAAGAAGAGGGAGTTTATTTGAATGGCCTGGGTGAGAGTATTGAGCTTGAACAAACTGTTGTTTACCCCTTATTGAAAAGTTCTGATTTAGCAAGAAACCGTAAGCCTCGAAAATGGCTCCTTGTCCCCCATGAATCAATGAATGCAGATGTTGGATTATTGCAGAAAAAGGCCCCCCAAGCGTGGGAATACCTTGAAGCACACTCGAAGTTCCTGGAAAAACGAGGCAGTTCTATTTATCGTAAACGTCATCCGTTTTCAATATTTGGCGTTGGCGCGTACTCTTTTGCTCCTTGGAAGATAGCGATCTCTGGTTTGTATAAAGAACTTACATTCGTAAAAGTTTCAGAATATGAAAAACGCCCTGTAGTCTTCGATGATACTTGCTATTCTTTTCCTTGTCGGTCCCAGGAAGAATGCGATATCCTTTTTGAGCTTCTTTCCTCCAAGGCTGCAAGAGACTTTTTGCTTGCCTTTATTTTTTGGGATGCCAAGCGACCTATCACTGCACAAATCTTGAATCAACTTGATTTAAGTCTTCTTGCCGAAGCCCTTGGGAAGAAGACTAAAATTACTGAACGATTATCACAGAGGCAAACTGCTCGTTACACGAAACACGAAGGCCAGCAACTATTGTTTACATAGTATGCAAGAACACACAAAGAATTTCTCGCAAATAAGTCGAACCATAAATTTCTGGTCGCTTAATAATTCATGCGTTTCGATAAAAGTTAGGGTTACGATGTTACACAAACTGTATTTACTACGTATCGGCGCGTGCGGCGAAACGGTTCGTTGCCTCGGAATCGATCAACCTGCTTTCAAACGGGGAGATGAAGTCGTCCTGCAAACTGACCGGGGCGAAATGCTTGCTCGCGTAATGCAACACCTTCCCGAAAGAATAAATTCAACGAGTGAAGAAGTAACAGAACAAAGCCAGATTCTTCGTTCAGCCAGCGAGTACGATTTACAGCAACAACAGAAGTTGAAACAGAAAGCCGAGCATGATTTTCTCCCCTGGAAAGAACGGATTCAAGAATGGCAAGTCGATGTGGAATTGATCGATCTGGAGTGGACACTCGATGGCGAGAAACTGATACTGTATGTGTTAAATAGCCGTGGACCTGAATGCACAAAATTGGCAATTCAAGCGGCAGCAGAAGGTTTGGGCGTGATCGATGTCGTTCCCGTTTCGGCCACGGGAATTGAAGCTCCCGTTAAAAGCGGCTGCGGATGTGGTTCAGGTGGATGCAGTAAGTAAATGTAGACCAATGCTTTGTGCCTTACTAATGAAACCCCTGTGCAAAAGTGACCGAATATCTTAAAATAATTGAGTAGCCCATCCGCTTTTAGTGGTTGGGTTGCGTAGCAACAAGATGCTCGCGCCATGTGGGTTCCTTTTAATTTGGAAATTTCAATGATATTGAACGCACATGGCGCAAGCATCTTGTGCCTGATGGCACCCAACCACTGAAGTGATTGGGCTACCCTCCACGTAGGTCAGGCTTTCCAGCCTGACCTACCGTTATCCAGAATTAGACCGAGGCAATTATGTGGGATAAATTAGAACAATCGTTCGAAACCGATGCAGCAAGTGGTATAGAAACGCTGATTGAATTGTTAAGTAAGGGAGACGATCCGCATCAACTGTTTGATGCAATTTTACTAAAATGGAAATATGAAAAAGGGCTGCCGCTGTTGCAGCCAACCTCGATGTCAGATGTTCCGAAAAAGCATAAAACAGAATTCGAAAAAGTTTACATCGAAGCGGCTCGGCAAACTGGTCAACGGTTGATTGATCTCGGAAAAATTTCCGATGCCTGGATCTATTTTCGAGCGATTGATGATTCTGCCCCGATTGCAGTCGCGATTGACAAATACGAACCGCCAGCCGATTTTGGGGAAGAATTGGACCTGATGATTCAACTTGCCCTGTACGAGAAAATCAACCCGGCTAAGGGGGTTGAATTGATGCTCGCCACGCATGGTATGTGCAATACCGTGACTGCGCTCGATCAACTTTATTTGGATCTTTCTACCGAACAACGAGCCGCCTGTGCAGAATTGATGGTCAAGCAACTTCATGAAGATTTGATAGCCAATGTTCGCCGGGAAGTTGAACAGCGAACCCCGATGCTGCCGGCTGATCTTCCGATGAGCGAATTACTCGCGGGACGCCAGTGGTTGTTTGAAGAAGACAATTATCACACCGATGTTTCGCATCTGAATGCGGTCGTCCGTTTTGCCAGAGCATTGGAGGCTGACAGTGAGGCAATTGACCAGGCAATTCAACTTTGTCAATACGGCTCCCGCCTGGCGTTGCAATTACAGTATCCAGGAGAAGCCCCTTTCGATACCTATTACGAAGCTCACGAACATTACTTCAAAATTGTTGCCGATTCCGATCGTGAAACATCACTTCAATTCTTCCAGCAACGACTTGAGCAAGCCGAAGAACAACAGGATAAAGAATTGATTGCGTATGTGCTGGTCGATTTACTGATGCGGATCAAAGATTTCCCCGCCGCGATTCAAACCGCAGAAACGTATCTCGACCAGGTCAACGAACAATCCGGCTTCTCATTCGTCACCTTGTGCGAAGACACCGGCGACATGCACGCGCTCCAACGCCACGCCCGCAAAACAGGAAATGCAGTTATGTTTGTTGCCGCAAAATTACAGCAAGGCCGGTGAAACCGCTATGTGGAAAATTCAATGCTTCAAACAAATATGAATGGTCGGAGTTAGAATGGGTAGCCCATCCGCTATTAGCGGTTGGGTTGCGTAGCAACAAGACGTTCGCGCCACGTGGATTCCATCTTTATTGGAAGCACAAATGAAATCAAATGCGCATGGCACATCCATCTTGTGCCTGGCGGCACCCGACCACTAAAGTGGTCGGGCCACCCAACCCTACGATGAAACGTCAGCAAAGTGACCAGCCTTCTCGTGGTTCTCGTGAGATATATTGGGCGGCTTCGGGGCAGTTGACGGCTTGCATGTTTTTGCTGTCCCAAGTGATTTTTTTGCCGACGCGGAACGCGACATTCCCCAGATGATTCGCTTCGGTTAACGGTCCTGCATAACTGAATGGGCTGCCGGTTTCAGAACCTGTTCTGCACGCATTGAGCCATTCCTGATGATGCCCGGGTGAATTCGGAATGAATTGCTCGGGTGCTTTGAAGTCCTTGAACTTATCTTCCGGTAGCAGAATGTGCTTGCCGTAATCGGAGAGAATCATGCCGTCATCGCCGATAAACAGGACCGCACTTCCCCACTGTGGAATTTTCCCCTGCTTCCAGATTTCCGGTTTACTGTCTCCTTGATGCCAGGTCAGTTTGCAGGCGGGCATATTTTTGCCTCTCGCACCATACTGGTAAGTGGCAGACATCGAAGCGGGAGCGATTTCGGGATGAGGTTTCGGACCAGCCGCCTCAATCGTAAGTGGGGCATTAAGTTGCAATGCCCAGAACGGGAGATCATTCCAGTGGCTGCCTAAATCCGACATCGTCCCGTTGCCGAAATCCCACCAGCGATACCATTTGGGGCCGGGAAAATAAGCTGTGTGGAATGGACGGTAAGGAGCAGGTCCGAGCCATAAATCCCAGTTGAGATAATCGGGGGGTGTCATTTTTTCGGTCGGACGTTCGGCGACAAAGGCACGATCATTATTTTTCTTTGCATCTGCCTCGGATTGCAGCCCCCACGCGCGTGAAACCCAGACATGAGCTTCGCGAATCGGTCCAATTGCATTGGATTGCACCAACTCCACCACACGGCGGTAATTGGAACCAGCATGAATTTGTGTTCCCATCTGCGTTGCAACGCCCGCCTTGGCGGCTGCTTCGGTGATTTTTCTTGCTTCATCAACATTATAAGTTAATGGTTTTTCGCAATAAACATGTTTGCCTGCTTTGAGGGCGGGCATAGTTGCGTAAGCGTGTGTATGTTCGCAGGTGCTGACGACAACGCCGTCGATATCGTCTGTTTTAGTATAAAGTTCGCGAAAGTCTTCGTAAGTTCTGGCATTGGGAAACTGCTTGGCTGCTTTTGCCAGGTTATTGCGATTCACATCGCACAACGCAACGATATTGACATCGGGATCTTTCGTCACCGACCGTAAGTTAGATCCCCCCCTGCCGCCAGCACCGATAATAGCCAGATTCAATTTCTTATTCGGCGATCCGGCTCGTAATATCGCAGGAGCACCAAACAACAACGCACTCGCCCCTGCACTTCTCTTGACAAAATCCCGCCGTGTTAAAGAGTTGTTCATCGCCTACCCTTTTCTATGTAAATCACCTGAATACGATTAACTCAAATCAATTGTCACTGATGCACTTTCGCAGATGTGAATCTGGAATGCAAGTAATGACAAGAAGAAACCGTTATTGATGGAGCAAGCACGCTATCCCCAGCACGGCTGGTCTGTTCTGACCGCCGTAACCAAAATGACATTTTTATTATAATTTGCAAACCGTTCACAAACTTTTACCGGTAGTAAAACAATTCTGATTTATGAAGCAGCCCCTACGAATGCATTGTGATAAACTCTGAAATTAGTGTGGCGAGTTCATCTGGCACATCTTCGAAAATATAATGACTGGCGTTATCGAAGATTTTTGTTTGTGCATTGGGGAAATATTCGTGAAAAATGTCGAGAAACTTTGTCGTGAAACACCAGTCTTGTTTGCCCCAGGGGAAGAGGATCGGAAGATTGGCGAGTTTGTTGAGGTTATTTTCAACATCCAGGATGGTCGCATAACTTTCGTGAGTAATGCTTAGCGGGATATCTTTAACGAAACGATCAATCGCGATGCGGTTGTTCCAGTTGTTGTAGGGGGCGAGATAACCTTGGGCGATTTGTTTGGGCATTGGTTTCGAGTTGCTGACCGCCATGCTGATCGCTGCCCGGGCGAACAAATTGAAGCCGCGAACGCCGAGCGAACCGAGCAGCGGGATTCTGCAAAGAGCAATGCGAAACGGAATCATCGTTGAGCGAAATGCAGCGGTGTTCATCAGTACGATCCGTTTGAATCGTTCGGGCATGCGTCCCGCTGCTCCGCTTCCAATCGCTCCTCCCCAGTCGTGGGCAACAAGGGTGATGTTTTGCAGATCCAGTTCTTCAATCAGTTGTTGCAAATTCGCGATATGTTGCGAAAGTTGATAGCGGTATTGCTGCGGTTTATCGGAGAGACCGCAGCCGATGTGATCGACTGCAATGCAGCGGTATTTTTTGCTGAGCGGCTTGATTAAATTTCGCCACGCGAAACTCCAGGTCGGGTTGCCATGCACAAACAATAACACTTCTTTATTATCGCTTTGCTCCTCCCCGTCCTGTTCATCAATATAATGATAGCAGGCATCTTCGAGTTGCAGATAGTGCGATTGGAACGGGTATTCCTGTTCGAGGCCGTTTTGTTTCAGGAACTGAGCAGTATTGATCTGCGGAGTATTAGCGGGGAGCTTCGTCATTTGATATTCTTTCCTGAGCGGGCATTATTCATCGCCTTTCGCAATAGCTTCAGATCATCCATCGAAAAATTTGCATTGAGTGAAATTCGTAAACGAGAGGTGCCGCGTGGAACAGTGGGGGGGCGAATCGCTGCGACAAGAAAGCCGGCTTGTTCCAGGTGATGAGCCATTTTGATGACTAATTCCGGGTCTTCGATTATGATAGGGATGATCGGATTGTTCGATTCTCCAAAGACCTCAAACTTATCTTCGTAAAGGAGGGACCGAAAAACTCCTGCATTGCATCTTAAACCCAAAGGGAGTTGTTCTTTATCATCCAATAATAACTGAATCGCCTTCGCAGCCGCTGCACAGGCGGGGATGGAAAGAGCGGTTGAAAACATCGCTGTTTTCGCTCGATTCCAAAGCAGTTCGATGATTTCTGAAGAGCCCGCGACAAACCCGCCTTGAGAGCCGAACGCTTTACTGAGTGTCCCGATTCGCAACGGCACTCTGCGATCTACAATTTCCAACGGAATGGTGACATCGTCGTAAAATTCCGAAATAATTCCCGCTCCTTTGGGACCGTAGATGCCACTTGCATGAGCTTCGTCACAAATGAGATACGCATCGTATTTTTCCGCCAGTTCGATCAGTTCATCCATCGGGGCGATTGTCGCATCCATTCCGAAGACGGTTTCGGTCACAATCCAACGATGGGGGAAGGAGGCACTTTTTTTTAATTCCCGTTCGAGAATTTCAAGGCGGTAATTTCGATAAACACGAAACTTCGCATTCGATAAACGGCAGCCATCGACTAAGCAGGCATGATTACTTCGCTCACAAAAGACGATATCGTTAGCATCGATGATTGTCGAAATTGCTCCCTGACAGGCAGCATACCCCGAAGAGAAAAGAATCGCGGATTCTGTCTGTTCGAATTCGCTAATTCGTTCTTTGAGTAACTGATGCACCGGCGACCAACCGGAAACCAGCATGCTCGCGCGAGAGCCGACGCCGTATTCTTGAATCGCTTCCACTGCTGCTGCAATTACTTCGGGATGCTGCGAAAAGCCGAGGTAATCGTTACTGGAAAAGTCGTACAATTCGCGACCATTCACCAAACAACGACCGTTTTGTAAAGGAGTGACAATTTTCTGCTGACGACGCAAGCTCGCCTCATCCAGCAATTGTAATTTTTGGGTGAGTTCGTTTTGTAGAGGGGATGAGGTATTCATAAAAACTGTAGGGTACACCGTGACGCACTTTTGAGAGTGGAATAAGAGAGATGAATTAATTTGGACCGAAACAACGCCGTCCCGGTTGCGGAGGATTTGCGGTACTAACTAGCGTTAAAAGTTTTTGAATCATGCGTAAATTGCTTGATAACAAAATATAAATTTCATGAAACAGACGGGTTCGTATCATTATCAATGATAATGCTGCATAAAACGGGTAGAAGATTTTGATGATTCGTAGGTTAGGCTTTCCAGCCTGACACGAATTACACTGATATTTCAACTAAAAGTACAGAGTTCACTGGAAAATCAAAGAGTGATTATCTTAAAAATCACATTCATCAGGCTGGAAAGCCTAACCTACGATTTGTTACCAGGCTCTGCTTCGTTTCCACAACTCGGCATGCCGAAATGCTTCTGCTGCTTTTACGCCAACTTGTTCACCGCGGGCTTCGTACTGTCTGGTCATAATTTTTTCCAAGGGAGAGAAATCACTGTTTTCCCCTCGCGCCAACTGGCTTTTGTGACAATACAACATCTTCTGTTTCAATTCCACGAACGGCGAAATATCGATATAAAATTCCGGTTGAAATCCGATCATTTCAATTGTGTCCATCCACCACAGCGCAGGCGGTTCTGGCATTGGTGGCGATGCTGTTTGATGCCCCGGCGATGCACAATACCACGAAGCGGCATCTGTGATGGCGGAGGCGGCTCGATGATCCGAATGATAATCTTCCGCCGCGTGAGCCAGCACAAGCGTTGGGCGAAACTGACGAAAGAACTCCATCAAACATCGGCGAGACTCGACTGTATCAAACAATTCACCATCCCTATACCCCGCTTCAAATAATTCAGCCCCCAGTAATTGAGCAGCCGCTTTCATTTCGCCACTGCGCACTTTGCCAAGGTTTTCAATGGGGGGATCGGTTTGTCCTTTGTCTCCTTGCGCCATAATGACAACCCCGATTGTCGCCCCGTCTGTTTTCGCCCGCGCGAGAGTTCCGGCGCATAACAACTCCGCATCGTCAGGATGGGCAACAACCCCTAAAACGCGTTCGTTTTCAAAATTGAGTTTCATGGATTACTACCTAACCCGGTATAGCCGGAACCATAAAAGTAGATTAGGCTTTCCAGCCTGACGAATATGGCGTCCATAAGATTTACTCTCTGTTTGACCAGTGAACGCTGTTTTATTAATTGAAAGATCAGTGCAATTCGTGTCAGGCTGGAAAGCCTAACCTACAATTCATCAGAATATCCTGTTACACATTATGCCGTGGTTTTTTCGCTGTTTCTTCGTCGGTGATAATCACGTAGTTTTTGTGATTTCGAATATGAGTGACCGGGTAATCATCGCCCGGCTTTCCGAATAACGCGAGCCGTAACACGGTGTTGGCCCAATCGAATGAAATACCGTTTCTGCAATAAAGACGAATCCGTTTCGCCCCCAGAATTTGACGCATCCCCAGTGTAATTCCTTTGCGTGGATACCCTTTCAAGTTACCGCCAATTTCTGAACGAACTGCGTTAATTGTGCGAGTAAAATCATTGAGATAAACCAGTCGAGGATCCGATTCCCGTACATTTGGTTCCGGCTCGTTGTACGCAACATGACCGTGAATCCCGATCCCGCCGTAAGTGGTATCGATACCGCCGACAGATGCAATGCGTTCCTTCAATGTTTGCACATTCAATTGATCGGGAAAGATCAATTGCTTCGCGGGAATCATCAAGTTTCGCTTGACTTTACTCGAAAATTGTTCGTTGAACGTACAGCGAAAACTGAGCGGATGATCGGCCGCCAGTACGATGCCGTTATCGTCGCATTGTTCGTCCATCATAAAAAACCAGCACTGCTTCAAACTGATTTTATCGTCGTTAATCATCTTCGCAAGAATCGGATACTGCCCTACCGGCCCGACTGGTAAAATCAATTTGGTTGGTCGATTCTTCGCGTTATTCGCTTTGATTTCGTTGGCAATTTCATCAGCAAAGTGCTGATGAAGGGTATCGATATCAGAACAAATGACCAACTTCTTCCCGGCCCGTTTTTTCATCTGGGCGGGAGAAAGGGTCAACAACTTTCGAATTTCTTCTTGACGTGTCATCATAAAAACTTACCAGTCGCAAGGGCTTTTTTTGCAAGACTATGGATGATACAAATGCCTCGGTTTTGGCCCGCACAGCGGCCCCTACAGATTGACTTGTCTACAGGCTTGCGTAATCAATCGGCTTTGTGCAATCCAAACTGTCATCTGCAGGAGGCATCGGATACTTCAAGCCCGTTGCGCAGTTGAATAACACGGCTGATTCGTCCGGGCTGATTCGTCCACTGACGATTTCCTGTTTCCAGGCAGCATACGTTGCTGCCCCTTCGGGACACATCAAAAAACCTTCTTTCTGGGCGACTTCGTCCTGCCCTGCGAGAATCGCATCGTCATCAACTGTTGTTGCAAATCCGCCGCTTTCTCGGACCGCTCGTAAGATCAGGAAATCCCCGACTGCAACGGGAACACGAATTCCTGCTGCGACTGTGTGAGCGTTTTCCCATAGCGCCGCATGTTCGGTTCCTTCTTCATACGCTTTGACAATCGGAGCGCAGCCGGTCGCCTGAACGGCTATCATACGAGGCAATTTCCCGGTCAACCAGCCGATCTGTTTCAGTTCGTTGAATGCTTTCCACATGCCGATTAAGCCGGTGCCGCCCCCCGTGGGATAGAAAATAACATCGGGAACTTTCCACCCAAGTTGATCTGCCAGTTCCAGCCCCATCGTCTTTTTCCCTTCGATGCGGTAAGGCTCTTTTAATGTCGAGAAATCGAACCAGCCCATCGTCTCTTTTCCTTCGCCGACGATGCGACCGCAATCGTTAATTAAGCCGTTGACCCGCCAGACTTTCGCCCCCTGAGCAGCGATTTCACGCACGTTGATTTCTGGGGTATCGTCCGGACAGAAGACATACGTTTCGATGTCGGCTCGTGTTGCATAAGCAGCTAGTGCAGCCCCGGCGTTGCCGTTGGTTGGCATCGCAATCTTTTTAATCCCCATTTCTTTGGCCATCGAAACAGCCAGGCATAGTCCACGAGCCTTAAAGGAACCAGTCGGCAAACGGCCTTCATCTTTCACGATCAATTCGCCTGCACCCGCTTGAAGTTTTGGTAGCGAAACAAGCGGTGTGTGAGACTCGCCCAGGCTGATCACATTTTCGAGTTTTCGCACAGGCAGGAATTCGCGATATCGCCACAAATCTGGCGGGCGTTTGGCAAGATCTTCTTTACTGACAGATGCCGCAATCCCTTCCATATCGTAACGAACCAATAAAGGCTTGCCCGCTTTGGAAAGCCCGTGTAACTGATCCGCTTCGTAACGATCTCCCTCCATGCCGCATTCAAGGTGTGTAACAAAGGTAGGATGTTCGGTTGTGATATTTTCATTTGTGTGCATTATTATGTCTTACTTGTAAAGTGTGAAAACGTTGCAATCGTAGGGTGCGTCACGACGCACCCTACAGAAAATATTAATACCTACGATTGCGGTGTCGCATCCCAGGCATCTTGAAATACTTTCTCGCCCATGTTCGTGTACGGGTTACAAAAACTGTCTTCGTAAACAGCCATGCCCGCCGTAATACAGTGAGCGCCATCCACCGAAGCATCACCAATTTGCGAGGCGTTACGAACCGCGGCTGCAATAATTTCTGCTTCATATCCGAAGTTATCGAGCATCGTACGAACTTCCAACACAAAAGAGGAAGCCGAATCGCCGTGCTGCTCTTTCCAACCCAGAAACGGACTAATAAACGCCGCCCCGGCTCGAGCCGCGTGCCACGCCTGAGCAACAGAAAAGATCAGCGTCGCGTTACATCGTACTCCTTGCGAAGTCAGTTCACGAACCGCTTTGAAACCCGCTTCACTTGCGCCAATTTTGATCACAAAATTTGGCGATATTTTACTCAGTTCCAATCCTTCAGAAACCATCAGTTTCCAGTCGGTGATGTGAGGATTTACTTCCACACTGACCGGCTTATCGGTCCCCTTAAACAACTCTGCAATTTCTTCAATCGCAACTCGAAAAGATTTTCCCGATGCCTGCACATGCTTCGGATTCGTGGTTAATCCATCCACATCCCACAGTTCCAAAGCTCGAGCAATTTCGTCTGTTTTAGCACTATCCAAAAATAATTTCATTATTTATTCCTTATTCGATTCCCAAAAAAGAGATATGTTTTGTTTCCAGATAAGCATCCATCCCTTCGATGCCCAGTTCTCGCCCCAATCCACTCTGTTTCATTCCGCCGAACGGACACTGACTGGTGGCAGGGACGGTATCGTTCACGCCAACGGTTCCTGCTTCAAGTGCCTCTGCCACTCGCCACGCTCGTGCCAGATTTTGAGTAAACAGGTACGCCGCCAAGCCGTACTGCGTATCGTTCGCCCTGGCAATCACTTCTTCTTCGCTATCAAACGAAAGGACCGGCGCGATCGGCGCAAAAACTTCTTCGCGCAAACAGCAGGCATTTTCCGAAGCCCCGGTCAGCACGGTTGGTTCCAGAAAGTAACCGTGTGAAGCGTCCCAGCGTTTGCCGCCACAGCGAATTTCTGCCCCCTGCTTTTTAGCATCTTCGATGTTAGCAATCGCAGCAACCAGGGATTCTTCATCAACCAGCGGGCCGATATCCACCCCCTCACTCAGTCCGTCGCCAACTTTTAACGCTTTTGTTTTCTCAACAAACGCGGCAACAAATTGATCGAAAATTGACTGATGCACATAAATGCGGTTTGCTGCAATGCACGATTGCCCGGTGTTACGGAACTTGGCAATAATTGCTCCTTCAACTGCTAAGTCGATATCCGCATCTTCAAAGACAATCAGCGGAGCATTCCCGCCAAGTTCCAGCGATAATTTTGTGACGTTTTCTGCTGACTGCTTAATGAGGTGATGCCCCACTGCCGTTGAACCGGTAAAGGTCACCTTGCGGCAATTCGCATTGGAAAACATCTCCTCACCAATTTCTTTTGAATTGCCAACCACAAGCTGAAATACGCCTGCAGGAAGTTCGGCTTCGTGAATCGCTTCTGCCAATAAAACAGAACTGAGTGGTGTCGCGCTTGCCGGTTTCAATATGACAGGACATCCAGCCGCCAAAGCCGGCGCGACTTTTCGTAATGCCAACACCAACGGAAAATTCCACGGAGCAATCGCACCAACAACGCCCACCGGTTGCTTGATGACCAAATGTCTTTTGCCCGGAAGCTGATTCGGTACAACACGCCCGTAAGTTCGTCGGGCTTCTTCGGCGAACCATTGCAAATGATCGACCGACATCCCGACTTCACCACGACTTTGGGCGAGCGGCTTCCCGTTTTCAAGGGTGATCACCTTTGCGATTTCATCGGCTCGTTTTTCAAGTGAATCTGCAATGTTTCGCAAATAGATCCCGCGTTGTTTGCCCGTCAAACTTCGCCAACCAGCCCACGCGGCTTCAGCATCATCAATCGCCTGCTTCACCCCAGCGCGATCAACAGTCGCAACTTGTGCAAAAACTTCCCCCGTTGAAGGGTTCACGACACCCAACGGCTCACCAGAAGTTTGCCATTGCCCATTCAAATAAAGTGGTCGAATATCTGTCATTGTTTTCCCTTTTCTACAATGTTGGTAGGTTAGGCTTTCCAGCCTGACCAATGTGTTTTCATTGATCGCTACTTTTCGATAAACCAGCGAACTTACTGTTTATATTCTAAAGATTGATACATAATCGTGTCAGGCTGGAAAGCCTAACCTACGTTTTTCATCCAATCATTGCCGTATCTTTGAGCCGTAGTAGGATGGCGTGCTAACCACATATGAAAATTATAAAAAATTACGTCGTTAATTCATCAACAGACGCATCCATAAATTCTTTGTGCTTATCGCCCACCCAATACCGTTCCCCCGCCAAACACCAGATGAAGTGCAATTCTTCTTCCTGACTGAATACCGGATGAAAATTCAACAACGGAATTGTTGCCGCGTCCATTATCTCCATGCTATGGACGAACGTCTTATTCTTTTCGTCCTCGTAAACTTCAATCGAGCCTTTTCCTTTGGTAAACAGATAAACTTCTTCCTGATCCGTATGATTATGCGGCGGCCAGGCGCGAGTGTTAGGTTCGTAAATGGTGTAGCCGACGAGCAATTTATCGGCAGCTTCGGCAACATCGAACATCATGAAAACATCTTTACCATCAAGATGCCGAATTCGCGATTCATCGGTTTTTACCTCTTCCCATTTTGAATGATAGGGCACATGCTTATTTTCTGCTTTCGCTTTACAGACGGCTAATAAGCCAACCTCATCAGACGTGCTGGCGATGCGATAAGCCGTTCCCATCGGGATATATAAGGTGTCGTAATAGGAAAGCTCGAACAACTCTCCCTCAACATCCACTTTTTGTGTTTCTTCGAGACAAAAAAGAATCGCTTCTTCCTGCCGATGAAAAAGCTCGCCACTCGATGCCCCTGCCGCAACACGGTAAGTGCCGTAACTGAGTATATCGAGATTGCAGGTGTGCGAGTTACACTTTTCGTGATATTCGAACTGCCAGGCATCTGCTTTGAGCAGATGCGCCGGTTTTACTTGTTGACTCATTTTATACTTTCGCTGTGAAATGTTTTGTTTGTTGTTTTTCTTTTGCCTGTTGAATCAATGTTTCTTCATCGACCGGGAATGTTTTCGCAAACCCCATCCATGCCGCACCGAGCGCCCCAGCGAATCCGCCGAGCGAACCATCTTCCAAATAAACGGTTGTGAGAATCTGAGGCAACGTGTACCGGCGAAATGTCCGTTCCATCTGTTGACGAACAACTAACGAACAATCCGGTACTTCTCCAGCCAGGATAATCTTTTCGGGAGCAAAAAGATTCGCCAAATTCGCCGCCAGCATCCCCAGATGATTTCCCAGTTGTTTCAATTGCTCAAGCAGAACATCATCGCCAGCCTCAGCAACCGAAATGATATCTGCCAGCGTAACGTCTTCTTCTTTTTCAAGTAGTTCTTTTCGCCCCGTTGTTACCTTTTGCGTGTTGATGAGCTTGAGAGTCGAATCAACAAATCCCTTGGTAGAGACAAGATCGGTGGCAAGTTGTGGTCCCTGAGTGGTGTTGAAAACAAGATACCCGACTTCGCCCGCCATCGAATTGGAGCCGGAGTAGAGTTTGCCATCAATCACGATTCCCAGACCGACTCCAGATCGTACCGCCAGGCAAAGAAAATTGCGACTCCCCTTACCGCTTCCCCGTAACAATTCGCCGTAAGCCAAGGCGCGAATGTTATCTTCCAGAAATAGTGGGGTCTCGAACGCTTCTTCAAACCGATCACGAAGCGGCACCTGATCGAAATCGAAGAGAAGGCGATAATGCAACACGCGACCAGATTCACAATCAACCTGCCCCGGCGCAGCGATTCCGATTGATAACAACGGACGATCCGCCAGACCGGCCAATTCCTTTGCCAGTTTAATAATTCGATTCAGCACCCCTACTCTCGAAATATCACTTCGAAATGAAATTTCTTTTTGCTCAAGCACCTCACCAGCAAAATCGCATAACACGGCTCGTCCACGCAGCGCTTCAAAATCGAGTCCTAAAAAACAACCATGCTGCGGATTCACATGCAGCGGCGCCCGCCCGCGAGACGATGCTGCAGGATCACCTTCCACCAACAAGCCAGCGGCAATCAATTCTTCAACATAATTCCCCATCATTGTCGCATTGATATTGAGCCGCTGAGCCAAATCAAATCGCTGACAACTCCCGGAACGAAAAACCTCATTGAGGATCCCGTTCTTCTTAATCGCCAGCTTTGTTTCGCGCGGTCGTGGGTGCATGTCAAAAGAACATCAAGGTTAGAAGTAGAAGGCAAATATTATGATTACTGAGAGATACGACAACAAATGCCAATGTTTCAGTGCTGTCCAAAAATAAAAATTCGCGACTCATTATAATATCATAACAAATAAGGTTCAAGTCACTTGACGCATAATTCTTGCTGATTTCATTTGTTTCCAAACCGAAAAGCCTGTTTAGTTCAGAAGAACAGAATTGAGTGCTACGGCTTGTAAACAACGGCTGAGGTTCAATAATGGCTCTCAGTACTTTAACCGTATAGAGAACCTTATATTAATTCAATAATATGATTTGAACGGAGGGTAGACATTCTTGTCTGCCTTAAATGGAGCATGCTAAAACAGGACAGACAGGAATGTCTGTGCTCCTTTTGAATTAATAGCCTTTTGAATTAAGAGAGGTTCCCTATACTTAACCGTATGCGCAAGCCTGATTCGCACGCCTCTTTCGTTGATAGATGTGAAGGCACAGAGTAGTATTACCGTATTGAGTCATTGAATCGAAATGGACTTAACTGAAAAGGTATTGTATGCGTTATCATTCTTGTTTATTTTTTCTTGCTGTGCTTATTCAATTGACATCAGTGACGGAAGCTGCCCAGCGACCGAATATATTGTTTGCTTTTGCAGATGACTGGGGTCGGCACGCGAGTGCGTATGCAAAACTTGATGGTCCCGGCACCGAGAACGATGTGATTCAAACGCCCAATTTTGACGCACTGGCAAAATCTGGTGTTCTGTTTCGCAATGCGTTTATCAATTCCCCTTCCTGCACACCGTGCCGTAGTTCACTACTTTCCGGTCAACATTTCTGGCGAACGGGCCGCGGGGCGATTCTTCAAGGGGCGATTTGGGATCCCTCCATTCCAACATGGCCACTCTTGTTAAAGAAGAACGGGTATCACATCGGCTACAGCTTTAAGGTGTGGAGTCCCGGTTCGCCCCCCAATGCGGGGTATGGCGGATATAAAAATGCTTATCATCAAGCTGGTCGCAAGTTTAATGGGTTCTCGCAAACGGTCACGAAGTTGTCGCAACAAGGCAAATCAATCGAACAGGCCAAGAAGTTATTGGGTAACGAAGTACGCGGTAACCTACAGGCGTTTCTAGCCAAGAAGAAAAAAGATGTTCCTTTTGCTTATTGGTTTGGTCCTACGAATGTGCATCGAAAATGGATTAAAGGTTCCGGGCGTGAAATCTGGGGAATCGATCCTGATGATCTCAAAGGAAAGCTGCCTCCTTATTTGCCTGACGTCCCTGCGGTCCGACAAGATTTTGCTGATTATCTTGGCGAAGCCCAGGCGTTTGATATGTCGTTGGGGATTCTTGTTGACGAATTGAAACAGGCGGGTGAGTTCGAGAACACGATTATCGCGATCTCTGGTGATCACGGTCCGGCTGGTTTCCCGCACGGAAAATGCAACCTCTACGACTTCGGCTCGCGCGTCGCTCTCACCTTAACAGGCCCCGGCATTATCGGAGGCCGCGTGGTTGATGATTTTGTCAGCCTGCCCGATCTGGCACCGACTTTTCTTGAAGCCGGTCAGGTGAAACCGCCTGAAGTGATGACCGCGAAAACTCTTTGGCCTGTTTTGGAATCTAAGGCTCAGGGACTTGTTGATCAAAAGCGGACGCAGGTTTATATTGGACGAGAGAGACACGTTGCTTCCGCTCGTGAAGGGTTTTTGCCTTATCCGCAACGAGCGATTCGCACTGACGACTATTTATTTATTATCAATTTCCATCCAGAAAGATACCCGCTGGGTGATCACTATAATCTTGACGAAAACAGCACTCCTTCAATTGATGAGTTAACAAATAACACTTTCGTGACGCTGCCGGATGAAGATGCCGGCCCGACAAAAGCCTGGTTAGTTTCGCACCGACACGATCCGATCTGGAAGCCGTATTTCGATCACGCATATGGAAAACGTCCGCGTGAAGAATTGTTCGATTTGAAAAACGATCCCGATCAAATGAACAATGTTGCTGCCAACCCCAAGTATAAAAAAGTTACTGATCGCTTGCGAAAAAAACTGATGCACGAATTGCGTACCACTGGTGACCCCAGAGTTATCGATAACGGCAAATACTTCGAAACACCACCACTGGCTGGCCCGTTGCCGCCCAAACCGAAGAAAAAGAGGTAAGGGAACCTCTATTTCTTCAATGTTGCTTCCAAACTCAATTTTTGGAACTTCATTGCTACGTGGTACGTCCCGGTAATTTCCCAGCCGATGTTGAATGCGCGAACTTCATAATCGTTTATGTTATGGGAACTGTTCACAAAGCCCTGTTTCCAGGCGGCTTTTAAGCCATTCTTGATTAAAGGAAGAATATCCTGCTGGATGGTGATCCACTTCCCTTGGTGAGCCGACTGGTCGGTAAACTGTTTTTCTCCAAGGGAATAAATGAATTTTCCGGTTCCTTTATCCAATGCCTGATGAGTTTTGGGAAAGCGATATCGGGCATCGTACATCGCAATACCGAACCAGAGATAATCACCAAACCCGGTCGATTCTTTATTAATGTTTTGAATCGTCAGGTATGCCAGAAACTGGGCCGTATGCAGATTATCGGTCCAACCTTCCTGTTTGAATGCCTCACTTTTTAACAGACGATATTCAATTTGAAACCAAAGCTCATCCAACTGCGTTACTTTGGGCTGAAGGTTCAACTGTTGCTCGGCAAGTAAATGAGGCCAGTGTTCGCCAGATTTTCGTAAATGGCCCTGGTATTCTTTTCGTGCATTTACTTCAAAGGTAATAGATGGATATTTTTGATGAAGGTCTTCAAAATAGACCGTCTTGGCGCCATCATGAAATCGGATGCCTGAAGCAGAAACCGATTCTGCTTTTACGTTGGATAAATCGAACCGACTCCCCCATTGAGCCAATTCCCAAACGAGTTTTTCTTGGGAAGCATCGAGAGAAATGGTCCCCCCTTTAATTTTTTTGTTATGCACAGGTTTTAGAACAATAAAACCCCGTTCAAATTGATTATCGTGAAACAATTGAATCGGTTCTGTTGCTGTAACCGTTTTCGTTACAAGTAAAAGTACGACGAACGAACTATACTTCACCAGTTTATTCATGCTTAAAAATACCTCAGAAGTTAATGAAGCCCGTTAGTATCTTATCAATGAAATGCTGCGCAAAAGTGGCAGGATATTTTGAAGAATCGTAGGTTAGGCTTTCTAGCCTGAGACGAATTACACTGATCTTTCAATGAATAAAACAGCGACCACTGGTCAATCAGAGAGTAAATCTCATGGATGCCACATTCGTCAGGCTGGAAAGCCTGACCTACTTTGGTTCCGGCTTGTCCGGATTAGGAATATCTTGCTAAATATTCAAGAAGCATGCCAGGTTGCTTATTATCAACACGTTGACCGACCAGTTGACATTTTGCAACTCTAAGCCAGGGTAGTTTGTCATGATTGCAGGCTGACGGCGTCAATTCGTTTATTCTGTTTATTTCAGAAATGAGGAAGATGGCGGAATTAACGGGGGTATTTTCTGCCAGATTCGGCACAACTGGAAAATACGGATCGGGTTGAAATTTCCCTCGCT
>Ga0316209_1001563_pt1 | contig 22875 bp, 16 predicted proteins | sample 6monopyrite_MG_FD_204945 | JGI IMG/M metagenome (GOLD analysis project Ga0316209, IMG submission 204945) | Microbial mat bacterial communities from mineral coupon in-situ incubated in ocean water Damariscotta River, Maine, United States -... | ecosystem: Environmental > Aquatic > Marine >...
GCAAAACCTTTTTTAAATATATTAAGTGTATTAATTTTACTTATTTAAACATTTTAACTCTAACAGCTGTTGGTCCTTTTTGTCCCATTTCAACTTCAAAATTAACTTTGTTGTTTTCAACAATTTCAAAATCACAATTGTTAATGTGAACAAATAAACTTTCGCTTGTTTCTGAATCTTTAATAAATCCGTAACCTTTTTCTGAATTAAAAAATGTAACAATTCCAACTCTAATCGGATCCATTTCTGGTAAATCTTCTCTTTTTGGAACACCAATTTGAATGTTTTCGGCTTTAATAATTTTCTTTTTTACTGTTGGGTCTGGTGGCGTGTCAACAATTTGACCATTTTCATCCACATAAGCCATCATATCTTCAAGACCGTTTTTTTTCCCCTCCTCTTTTCTAGCAAGTTTTTTTGCTTCTTTTTCTTTTCTCTTCTTCTCCTTTTTGTTTCTAACTTCTTTTTTACCGAAAGTTTCTTGTGATCTAGCCATATATAATTTAAACTTTTTTACAAAAGTAATAAAATTTTACAATATAAATGTTATAAACCCCTAAAAATAAGGATTAAGCTAGTATTTCATTAACGTTTGAGCGTATTTTTTGACTTAAATTGTCTGTAGGTAAATCATTTTCATCATTTCCAAAAGGGTCTTCAATTTCTTCAGCTAATATTTCCATACTCACCAAAACATAAAATACAAACACGGCAACAAATGCCGAATAATACCCAAAACTTGGCACAAATGATAATGGTAATGTTGTCACAAAAGCAAAAATAAATTTCTTTAAAAATGAGCTATACGAATAGGGTATAGGTGTATTTTTTATGCGCTCACAAGCCCCTGTAATATCCGAAAATGTTTTGAGGTTAACGTCTAAAGATAAAAACTCCTCTTGGGTTAATTCCCCATTTTGTTTCATGGTGTGCAATCGGGTGTACATTTGTTTTGCAATAAAAGACGTCTTGTGTTCTATATGTTTTATATCTTCAATTTCCTTTGGAGTCAAATCTAATTCTTCTAACAAAACGCCTTCTCGTAAATGCTCTTTCATAGCAAATGCATAATTGGGTATCATTCGCGCAAAAAACAATTCATTTTCTCTATTGGTTGTCATAGAACCAATTTTAATGGCAAGATTTCGAGAATTATTGACCAATTCACCCCATTTTTTACGGCCTTCCCACCAACGGTCATAAGCTGTATTGGTTCTAAACACTAATAGTAAAGACAAAACAAAACCAACTAAGGCAAATACGTCTTTTAATTTTGCAAGATTTGTTAAATTTTCTTCACTTACAAATTTCAACATTAAAAATGCCAATAAGCAGGTAAAAGCACCTATATATAATAGCTCTTTCCAAATCACAATAAATGTGTCGCTTTTATGAAAAGCAAATATGTGTCTAAACCAAAATTTTGGATTGTATCTAATCATTAATTTTTTTTATTCGACTAATTTAGACTTAACATTTTATTTAATATTCATTATTATGTAATTATTTTTAAAACAAATAGGATTTCCCATTTAACTTTATCAATTTTGTGACAATGTTAAAGCTAAAAAATAAGTTAATACGGTTATTTAGAATTTTACGCGCGACTTACTTTAGAAAGTTAATTCACCTCACACGAAAAATTATTTTACCCGGTTTTGAAGGTGTCTCTATTTGGGAAATATTAGTGTTTTTTGTGTGGTCAATTCGTAAAGGATTAATCGGGACAAGAGCCTCATCATTGGCCTTTCATTTTTTTCTAGCATTAATCCCCTTTAGTTTAGCCCTGGTTATATCAAGCGCGTATGTTCCTTTTTTTGATTTAAGAACAGACATTATTCCCATTCTTAAAGGTATTGTGCCAGAAGCATTGATTAAAGGGTTTATTGACAGTTTAGACGATTTAGAAAATTCAACCGTAAACTCAATGATTTCTGGAGGTTTTTTAATGGCTATATTTTTTATTTCAAATGGATTCAGAGTCATGATTCAAGCCTTTAACAGCTCTAAAATAAATTTTGATAAGCGGTCGTGGTGGTCAACAAGGCTAGTGTCACTTGGCTTGGTTGTAGGTTTTTTATTCTCAATATTAATTATGTTTTTATTTATTGTTTGGGAAAGAAAATTATTACTTGTTTTAAGTGACGAAATGGATTTTATACTTAATAATTTTAACCTTATTTTCTACGGATTTGCATTTTTAATTATTGGCGCAATTTTGTATTTTTCAATTTCATTTCTATTCTATATCGGTCCTTCAAAACAATCAACATTTAAGTTTATGTCTGCCGGATCAACACTTACTACATCATTAATGATACTTATTTTCTTAGGTTATTCCTATTATGTTTCCAATTTTGCGCAATATAATGACCTTTATGGTTCGGTGGGGACAATTATTATTGTATTGCTTTGGATATACCTAAATGCCTATGCCTTACTTATCGGTTTTGAATTAAATGCAAGTATTCATGGGGCAATTATGAAGAGAAAATCATTAAAAAACTAAGATTTAGAATGGCAATAATTAGCGAAAATTTTGTTTTTTTAATAAAATTGACTTCCTACCTTTGACCCGAACATATTTTTGTTCATAGGGGTTTTTATTTATCCTCATCCTTTAATTAGGGTGAGGATTTTTTTTTAATCCTTAATTCTATAATTATTGCAGCTTTGGTTTTTTAGGGCAATCCCAAAATGTTAACCCATTTTGGTCGGGCTTTCCATTTTAGCAATTTATTTTACATGAATCTTCATTAGTTTTTTAATTGGCTTCCGGTGGTCGCCATTAAAAATCAAATTCAGCTAAAATTTAAAATAAATGGGCTGCCATTTCAATCCCTATTGCAAATAAATAGTCCCCTAAAATCTAACTTTAAACCTTAGTATTCACACAGTTTTTATCGCTTAAATAATTTAAACGGTACATATTTACGTTTAAAGTGTGTGTTTTTACTATTTTCAAGTAAAGTCTTATGCAACACCAACAAATTAGGATGTCAATAATGTGTTTTATTATGATTTTATAATCCAATATTCATATTGTATTTTTGACCCGAACATGTTTTTGTTCATAGGGGTTTTTATTTTATCCTCATCCTTTAATTTGGGTGAGGATTTTTTTTATCTTTACACCAAACTAACAAAATTTAATAATGAAAAAGAATATTATAGTATTAGGATTGCTAAGTGTATTTGCAATTTCTTGTGGAGAAAACACAGACGAGCATTCAGATGATAAAGTTGAAGAAAAAGTTGAGGTTTGTACTTATGCATATAATCCTGAATCTACAACCGTAGGTTGGACAGCTTTTAAGTTTACCGAGAAAAAAGGCGTAAGTGGTGTTTTTGATCAAGTTGATGTTTTAATTGCTAATAATTCGGAAGATATGCTACAAACATTATCGGGGGCAAGTTTTACAATTCCTGTTTCGTCAATTAATTCTGAAAACCCTGAGCGGGATTTAAAATTACAAAACTCATTTTTTGGAACAATGGAAGCAACCGAAATTATTTCAGGACTTGTAAAGTCTATTGATAATGAAAATGCAACTGTAGAAATTTCAATGAATGGAATTTCAAAAGATTACAATGGAACCGTTGTTGTTGAAGGTGAAAAAGTAAACTTTACTACAACAATTAATATGGTGGATTTTGAAGCACAAAGTTCTGTTGATTCTTTAAACATTGTTTGTGGTGATTTACATACCGGTGAAGATGGAATCAGTAAATTATGGTCTGAGGTTGATATTAATGTTGAAACAACTTTAGTAAAAGAATGTAAATAATACTTTATTAATCAATAAAATTTAAAAGCCTGTTTATTCAGGCTTTTTTTGTGCCCTAAACTATCTCCGTTTACAAATTTCATCCGGCACATTTTAATGCTCTAAACGACTTGCCTTCAATTTTACTTTTTACCCAAGTAGCAAAGTCAAAATAATCAAATACAATTTGTTCAAAATGGTCATTTTTTAAAGCAAATAATTCTTTTTCAATCGGAATTAAAATATCCTCTAAATCAAATTGATTTATATCTGATTTTGAAATTTTTGTGATCGCTTTTAAAAATAATTCTTCAAACTTAAACATTCGGTTCCTACCTTTTATATAGCGCTTAGTAGAATTTAGGGCATAAGGTAAAAAACGCATATTCTTCATTTCAAAATGTAAAATCAAGTTTATAATTTGTGCAAAACAATAAATATCTTGCTTTTTGTCAATCCCTTCTGAATTTAAAATTTTTGTAATCCAATTTAAGGCTTCTTCATACTTTTCTAAAGACAAATACACAATAGCAACTTTAAAATCTATATACGCTTTTCTAACATTGTTAATTTGATTGCCATACTTTTGGTACCCTATTTCTATTGCAGGAATCAACTCTTCAGCACCTTCAAAATCTAATTGTTCAATTTTTAAAAATAACTCTAAACTGTATATGCTCGAAAAATATTTAATATCTAAATCTGTTGTAGCAGTATAATTTTTTGATTCAGGAATTGATTTTAATTCAGACAAAAATTTAATACCTTCTTCATATTTTTTAAGTTTAGTTGCTATGTAAATAAGGTTTGTAATAATTGAAAAATGCGTATTTGGACTGTCGTCAAATAAATGGGCATTGTTTTCTACAATAGATTTGCTATTTATGATGTGCTTATAACTTAACTCTAAATCATTTATTGAAAAATAATAAGCACTATAAATGTGGTGGTATAAATATTGAATTTTACTTGAACTTTCTGTCACTTCTATAGATTCTATTTTATATACAATCTTTTTAAGACTTTTTACTTCTTCAACTGACCTGATGTTACCCGTTTTATTAATGCCGTGAAATAATAAACTCTTAGTGTTCCATAATTGTTGGTATTTCTCAATTTCCTTTATAATTAATGTTTCTTCTTTAAATAAGGTTTGCAATTGATTTTGCTTTACGTCAGAATACATTTCTTTCTCGATAAGTTTTTTTTGTTTATTTTTGATTTCTAGCAATAAAATATTTTTACCGTGTTTAATGGTCAATTTTTCAGCTGATAGCAGCATTTTTTCAGCCTGATTGTATAGCCCTTTATTAAATAATATATCAGAACTATGAATTGTCCGGTATATTTGTGAATCTATCGAATTTGTTGAATAGTATAAATCTAAGCTTTTTAAAATATGTGTATAAAGCCGCCCTTTAGTGATAGAAAAACGATTTAAAAACGATTCGCCTTTAAATGCACTAAAAATTTTATCTTCATTATAGCTTTCCATTTTTTCAATAAAATCAAATAAAGAAATATAGTTATTTTGTTCTCCTATCGTATGGCGAGATGAGTATAATTTAAAATACCTTTTTTCTGTTTTGTTTAAACTTCTTATGAGTTCATAAAGATTGTTTGATTTTTTATTTGACATAAGGTGTAAATTTGGGTTTTACCTAAAGTTAAAGGTTTTAGGTGTGGAGTCTAAAGTAAAAATCGGCAAGTGTAACTTTTATTGACTCAAGTGACTATTTTTTCTCTTTCTTGAAAATTGATTTATACAACTCTCCAATACTTATGCTTAATCCTATTGTATAAAAAGGTGTGTTAAATGCATTTCTTATTTCTGGAACTGTATTATAAGTAAACCGATAGCCAAACATCACCCTAGGTGCAAGCCAAGTAAAAATATAATACTTAACACCAATACCAAGTCCCAAAACCGAAAAAGAGGTTTTATCTAATGGCTTATAATTACCTAAGTTATTTATATATTCTGTTCTAAGCTTACCCGAACCTAAATATATTGGTAAGGCAACCTCCCATTTAGGGACTTTGTAAAACACACGTTCGTAAAATAATGTCGAAAAGCCAACACTTACTCTTAAGTTTGTTGGATTTGCTGCATCTACTGCATCTACATTAACACTGTTTATAATAATTGATTCACTTAAAGCATAAAACCCAAATCCAAACCGGTGAACACCTTTATATTGTGCGCCTAATCTTAATCCATTTATCTTGACTTTCTGGTTATTGAAATAAGACCGTCTTGCATCTAATCCAACCAAAACTTTCCATTTTTTTTTGCCATAAGATTTTGGAAATATTTTATGTGTGGTACTGTCTTTATAATTGATTGAAAATGTCAGACCGTTTAATGAAAAACAACTCAAAATGATGAATAAAAGAATAACTTTGAATTTCATTTTCTATGATTACATGATAAACACAAAGTTAATGTATTATCTTAAAAGTGCAACATGACCAATAAGGTCATAACTTAATCCGTTTAGATCAGTGTATTTAATTTTCCAAACATAAATTCCATCTGGAGATTTTTCACCGGCATAAGTTCCGTCCCAATGTGTGTCAACTGAATTACTTACAAAAATAAGTTCACCCCAACGGTTAAAAATCATCATTTCAAACTCACTCACATTATTAACTACGGCAAAAAATGTATTATTATGGTCGTCTCCGTCTGGCGTAAATGCATTCGGAACAAAAATTAAAGGGTCATAATTAATGATTACATCATCTGACACTATACAAGTATTTGCATCTGTTAAAGTCGCAGTATAAACAAAATTGTTTGGTGGCGAAACAAGTGCATCAGCGCAAACGATACAATTTATATACTGTGGTGGTGACCATTCAATTGTTCCATTTCCTCCAGCTGATATCATAGTTGTGTCTCCAACTATACCATATACTGTTGGCGACACAGTAATTGTTGGCGATTCAAATAAATCAATAAATGTTGATAAAGAGGTTTGGCAACCAAATTCATCTGTGATTAATACAGAATAGGTTGTAGAATTAATTGGTGTCGCAAATGTTGTAGAATCATGAGGCCTATTCAAATGAATATTGGGAGTCCATTCATAATCCACCCCACCTGACGCCCAAAGCGTAGCTTGACCTTCTGGACATATAATAGTATCATTAGATATTGTTCCAAGTACTTCAATCACGTTCACATCAACAGTGTCATAAGTCGAGCCACAAGCATTCGTAAATGTGACGGCATAAGATGTGTTTATTTCAGGACTGACTATCGGATTATAAATTGAAGTAGAACTAATATTGTAATCAGGTGTCCATAAATAACTAGTAGCCCCATTGGCTGTAATTTGTATTTCATCTCCTTTACAAATAGATACTTCATCAATTAAGTTAGGAAAAGGTAAGTCTTGATCTACATGAACTTTTGTTGTATCAACAATAAGGCATCCTTCTGGTGTAATAATTTCTACAATATAATAGGTTGTAATTGGCGGGGTTGCAATCGGGTTTCCAATGTTTGGGTCGTTTAAAGAACCTGAAGGACTCCAGGTGTAAGAATCTCCACCTCCAGCAAACAGTTGAGCACTACCACCAACACAAATAGCTGTATCAAGTCCAGAAACGGCATCTGCACCAAATACGTAAACAGTTATTGTTAATGAAGTTGATCCACATTCACTTGAAATTTCAACGGTTAACTCTGTTTCTTCATTTATAGTTGCAAAAGGAGATGCTGAAGTTGGGTCATCAAACAATTCGGCAGGACCCCATTGGTAGGTAGAACCTCCAGTTACAAAAACTTGAACTGATGTTCCTGGGCAAATTGTATCGCTCAAAGGCCATGCTTCATATTCAGGTAAAATCACTTCAACATCAACATAGGCAGTATCGGGTTCGTAACAAGCGTTAACATCTGAAACAACAAGCATTACCGTATAAGTACCGGGGTCAGTGTATTGATGACTAGGTTCAAATGTGGTAGATGATGTCCCATCACCAAAAAACCATTCATAAGCATTCCCGTTTTGACTGTTGTTTTCAAAAAATGTTGGGTTTGGCAAACAGGTTACCGGAGTTGCAGTACTTAAGGTTGCTTCAATTTTAGATAATTCAAACAAAAAAGCAGCCATATTACAATTGCTACTATTGTTAGTTTCAGAATAGACTCCTGATGAGGTTGGAAAACCATTTGCATTTCCACCACAGGCAGCACAAACAGCATGATATACTTTTCCTGATTTATCAAATCGACTTGTACCTCCATCAACATGATCATTTGAACCGTTTTCACTACCCATAAATGTAGCATATTTTAAAGCAGTCATATTTTGAGCAAAAAGAGCTAAATAAAAATTACTTCCATTTGTCGTGCTTTGAAAAGCATCATTTGTAACCGGAAAACCTGTGGTTGAACTACTTGTTGCACTTGAATTAGAAACGTTTGTTTGACCACCCCATCCTGCAATATATATTTCATAACAGTCACTTACTAAAAATGCAGTTGGAGAAATTTCTACTTCACCACTACCTGAACCAAATACAGAAGACCATTCACTCGCAGTTAAATTACTATTTAATTTATGTATGAATTGTCCACTTTCAGGATTTGAATATTGTGAAGATGAAGTAGGATAAGCACCATTGGTTTGACCATAAACATAAACTTTATCATCAATATCTAATTGAACAAAATAGGCTTGATCGTAATCTGATGTCCCTAAATAACTAGCTTTTGGACTGGTATAAGAAGGTGCTGCTAATTTAATAATGTAGCCATCAACAATTCCTCCTTTATAAGACGGATTAAGCTGACCGCTTGTTGCGGGAAAATTATTACTTGTTGTTCCACCAACAGCATAAATATCACCACTTGAAGACAACTGTATAGAGTTTCCAGATTCCCAACCTGTACCACCTAAATAAGTTCCATATTGTAAAGCACTCAAATTTGAGTTAAATTTAGCTATTATTCCATCCTGTGAACCGTTCAAACTACCACTTATTCCACCATTAGTTGGAAAATCTGTTGATTTTGTTGTAGAAGTAATAAAAACATTTGAATTTGCATCCACAATAATTTCACCTCTCAACATGTCACCATAATTATATGCAATATCATTGTTCCCAAATGAAATACCGTCTGCATCACTACCTCCCAAATAGGTTGAGGCAAGCATAGTTGTTCCATTCGGTGAGATTTTAAATACATAAATATCTGAGCCACCATTAAAATTTATTCCATTTACGGTCATAATGTTTGGTCCACCAGCATGAGATGACTGAAACGCACTTCCTGATATCGGAAAATCAGTTGATGATGTTGCTCCTAAAATGTATAATTCATTTTGATTATTTACTATAATACTGTGAGGGGTCTCTGACCCATTTCCACCAATATAAGTTGAATAAACAATACCGGTTCCTGTTACATTAAACTTTGTTAATCCAATGTCACATTTTTTAGGAAAAGAGCCAGTCGGAGAATTGTTTAAACTCGAACTAAAAGCACCTGGAGATGTTGGGTATCCATTTCCAAATACAATCCCTGCAGCAATTAAATTGTCATTTATGTCCGGACAAGCAGTCATGCCCCAATTGTCTGCAGTTGAACCTGTAAATGTTGAAAACGCCAATTCTGGATCTATTATCAAAGTTTGTGTTGAATCATATCCGTTTGGAAAATTAAAAGACATCACATTTAATTCTAAGTTAAAATTACATTCAACCTTAACCTTTTTATTATTAATAATTTGATAGGCGTATGGCTGTCTCTCAATAATATTTCCTAATGTAGTTGTTATGATTAATTCACCATCAATAAGCTCTATTTTATTTTGGCCTTCATACTTAACCTTAAATTGATTAGGATTTGCATAAGGTGAAACAATGATGTCATATTTTAAAGTAGAATTATGCTCGTACATGTTTAAATTTATGCCCGGGTATATTTCTTGGTAATCTACTTCATTGTATAAATATAATTTGTTCACCCATTTACTTGAATCGTTACCAATAAAATAGTTTTCGTAATGATTTGAAGGTTTACTTTCAATAAATTTTGGTATGGTATTCGAATTTAAAAAAGTTGTTTTAACAACATGTATTTTATGCTCAAAAGCTTCAGTATGCTTTTCATGTGAATGATCATAATATTCATTGATGTTATTTAATGAATAGGTAAAGCCTGTATTTTCTAAAAATAAGTCACCGCTGGGGATCCCAATCTTATATTGAACGTTTGGATGCCACTGTCCTTTATTTGGTTTTATCCAAATATCATCTTGAGCTTGACTAATCAAACTCAAACATAGTAATCCAAGAAAAAATGTTAATTTTCTCATTAGCAACCAAATATAATCTTTTCATTCCTTTTAAAAGAAATTTTCTTCCTAAAAGGTATAATTTGTTTACTTAAAACGGAATATTTAGTGATAAGTTGCTCAAAAATTAATTTATTCTTCCAAAGTAATCAAAGGAAGTTCAATTTTGTCTTTTACAACAATGCAAGTGGGATAAACAGATATTAATTCTTGTTTAAATTTTTCTGCTTGTAGTTTGGTTCTAAAATTCCCAACTCTAATTCTATAATTTGGTGCTAAATAGTCTAAATAAGACTTGTGTTCACCATCAACACTCATAAAACTTGCTTTTTGTGATTGAGCAATTTTTCTTGACTCATTAAAAAATATTTGGATGCGGTAACCGTCAATTTTAGTCCCCTCAATACTCTCTTTTTGTCTGCCAACAAATTTTGTAACATTTTCTAACCTTGAATCTTTGTGAACAACAACGTTACCAACGTTAGAAGTGTTAAAATTAAGCTTTTGAACAGAGTCTAATTTAATAGCGGATTCTCTTGCTCCAAACGCTAAAGTTTTATCTTGACTTATAGACACAAAAGTGCTAAGTATAGTAACAATTGAAAGTATAAATTTCATAATTTAATTCAGTATTAATAATTACAAAGTTAATTCATTTTACAACAATCATTCCTTTTTACATATAAAAAAACCACTCGGTTTATTAATTGAAGTGAAATGACAAATATATGACAATACATTAATTATAAAGGCTTTGTATTCTTTTCTTATTTAGAATGATTTTAAATTAGACAAAGAAAGGTTAAAAAAATTAACATTTATTAGTAAAACAACGGCAAACTTATAATTTTGCAACCTATTAGGTGTGTTGTATAAACATCAAAACGACTAAAATTTTTCAAATGAAAATGTCAAAAGTGTTAAATATAAAAACAATCAAGTCATTAATATTGATGGCTTTTTTACTGGTTTTCTTAGGGAACAAAACATACGCAGCAGACGGAGAGTCTGTTTTTAAAGCCAATTGTGCTGCGTGTCATAAAATTGATAAAGATTTTGTTGGACCAGCCTTAAAAGGCACGCAAGATAGATGGGAAGAAAAATCTTCATTAGATAACTTGTATAAATGGATTCAAAATTCGCAAGGTTTAGTTGAAGAAGGTGATGCTTATGCTAAGAAGTTATTTAGCAAGTGGGGTTCTGTTATGCCGCCTCAGTCCGTTTCAAATGAAGAAATTGATGCTTTATTTGAATATGTTGAAGCTGGACCAACTATTACACCAGGAGGTGATTCGAATGGTGGAGATACTGTTGTAATTGAAGATGCTGGGTCACAAGAAACATCAACTTGGTTATGGTGGGTGATTGGCGTAATGTTGCTTGTAGTGATTTTTGCTGTTGGCGGTGTTAAAAGAGAATTACAAAATGCCGCATTAGAACAAGAAGATGAAGAGATGAGAAAAAGTACAGGTGTTATGTCATCTGTAAGAGCTTATTTATGGAAAAACTTTAATTATTCATTTTTCTTTGGATTTATTATTGTGATTTGTGGTTTAGTATATGGTTTTAAAGACTTGAATACAATTGGTGTTTTTGAAAATTATAAGCCAGAACAACCTATTGCTTATTCTCACCAATTACATGCAGGTAAATTAGAAATTGAATGTGTATATTGTCATAATTCTGTTGAGAAGTCTAAACATGCTGGTATTCCAACAGTAAATGTTTGTATGAATTGTCATAAGGCAGTATCAGAAGGCTCAACTACCGGGACTGACGAAATCGCCAAGATTTATGAAGCTGCAGGATTTGATGCAAGTACTATGTCATATACTGGAGAAACTAAACCAATCAAATGGGTAAAAGTTCATAATTTACCAGATCACGTTTATTTTAACCACTCACAACACGTAGTTGTTGGAGATTTAGATTGTAAACAATGTCATGGTGATATGACTAAAGAAACAGTTGCAAGAGTAATGACTACTGCTGATTTAAATGCTGTGGAAGACAATGAATTTAAATTTACACGTCCAACTTTAACAATGGGTTGGTGTATTGAATGTCATGGTCAAAAAGAAATTGATATCCAGTCAGATAATGCTGGTGGGTATTATAAAGAAATTCATAAAAGATTATTAACGGATAAAAAAACTTATCAAAAGTATTTAGAAGATGACAAAATTACCGTTGCCGAACTTGGTGGATGGGAATGTGCAAAATGTCATTATTAATTCTGATTTAGGCTAAATAGATATGGGAACAAATAGAAAATATTGGAAAGGTCTTGATGAATTACACCAAACACCTGAATTTTTAGAAAATTCTAAAAATGAATTTCCAGAGGAGTTAAGTGTAAATGAATTTTTAGCTGATGAAAAATTAGCAGAAGGTTCTACAGGAAGAAGAGATTTCTTAAAATTTTTAGGATTTAGTGTTGCTGCTGCAACATTAGCTGCTTGTGAAGCACCAGTTGTTAAAGCTGTGCCTTACGTTGTTAAGCCTGAAAATGTAACACCTGGTATGCCAACTTGGTATGCTTCTACTTACTATGACGGTACGTCTTATGCAAGTGTGTTAGTAAAAACAAGAGAGGGAAGACCAATCTTTATTAAAGGAAATAAGGATTTTGGTGTTACTCATGGAACAGTTAATCCAAGAATATCTGCTTCTGTGTTGTCACTATATGACAGTGAAAGATTGCAAAATCCAACAATTGAAGGTGTAAAATCTAGTTGGGGAGCTTTTGATTCAAAAGTTTCTAAAGGGTTAAATGAAACCGCTTCAAACGGTAAAAAGATTGTTTTATTATCTGGTACAGAAATTAGCCCTTCAACACAAGGTATAATTCAAGAATTCAAAACTAAATTTGGTGGATCAACTGAAATACCTAAAAATGAAATTGCACTTGATGAAAATGGAGAAGCGATTGAATCGGAAACAACAGTTGAAGAAGGAAACGTTGTACACATTCAATACGATACTATTTCATTTAATGGAATACGTCAAGCAAACTTAGAATCATTTGGAAAAGCAATTATTCCAGATTATGATTTTTCAAAAGCAAAAACAATTGTAAGTGTTGGCGCTGATTTTATGAATTCATGGTTGTTAAGTGGTCAATATACTGCTCAATATGCATTGGGTAGAAATCCAGATGCAAAATGGATGAATAAACATTTCCACTTTGAATCAAATATGTCAATATCTGGTTCTAATGCTGATGTTAGAGGAATGATTAAACCTTCTCAACAAGGTGAAGTATTATCTATATTACATAAAGAAATTGTTGGTTCGGCATTGGCTGGTGTAGCAAATACTTTAAGTGAAAATGTTGTTGCTAAAGTAAAAGAAGCAGCTAAAGAATTAAAAGCACAAAAAGGTCATTCTTTATTAGTGTGCGGGTCAAACGAAAAAGCAATGCAAGTTGTAGTTAACTCTATCAATAGCGCATTAAATAATTATACAACCACAATTAACCTTAACAATCCAGTTAATTTATTTCAATCTCAAGACGATAAAATGTCTGAATTGATTAAAGATATGAATGCTGGTAATGTAGGTGCAATTATTATGTGGAATACTAACCCTGTTTATTCTCATGCAAATGGTGAATCGTTTAAAGCAGGATTAGAAAAAGTAAAATTGACTGTAGATATTTCTCAATATGCTGATGAAACTGCAACAAATTGTAAATATGTTGCAGCAGAAAATCACGCTTTAGAATCTTGGAATGATTTTAATCCAAAAATGAGTCATTATGCAATTTCTCAACCAACGATTAGACCTTTATTCGAAACAAGATCGGCTGCAGAGTCATTAATGACTTGGGCTGGAATAAGTGAATATTCTGGAAAAGACAGTACAGCATATTATGATTATATGAAAGTGATGTGGGAGAAATATGGTTTCCCTAATCAAACAAAATATGCTACATTTAAAGCTTATTGGGATAACACTGTTCACAACAGTTGTGACAATGAAAAATCTCCTGTTGCTTTAGCAATGCCGTTTAATGGTAACTTAAATAGCGCTGCGAAACAAATCGCATCTATCAAAGGTGGTGATTTAGAAATTATCCCATATTTAAAATCTTCAATTGGAGATGGTAAAATGGCTGGTAACCCTTGGTTACAAGAAATGCCAGATGCAATAACAAAAGTAACTTGGGACAATTATGTTACCATGTCTCCCGTTGATATGAAAGCAAGTGGATACAGTGAGGAGTTAGGTCAAGAAAGCCCTTCTTCAGTTGTAACTGTTACTGTTGGTGAAACAACATTTAAATTACCAGTTTTCCCACAACCAGGACAAACGCCTGGAACTGTTGGTATAGCTTTGGGTTATGGAAGAGGAGAAAATGGTGAAAAAATCGGAAAATCAGCTTATCAAACTGGTGAATACGGTGCGTTTTTAGAAGGAAATAATGGTGGAAAAGTTTCAATTGGAGCTAATGCATTTCCGTTTCTTCAAGCTGGTGATTTTGCTATCGGGACTATTTCTAATGCAAATGAAGTTTATAATTTAGCTTGTACGCAAACTCACAGCACTGTGATGGGGCGTAATTCAATTGTTAAGGAGACAACTCTAGATATATATAAAACACAAGATGCTGGTGCATATAATCACCAACACACTTTACATTCAGGATGGAATCATGATGAAAAACCTATTTCTGAGTTCAATTTATGGGACGAACATCCTGTTGAAAATGTTGGCCACAGATGGGGAATGTCAATTGATTTAAACTCTTGTATAGGTTGTGGATCTTGTTTAATTTCTTGTCAAGCCGAAAATAATGTACCTGTTGTAGGTAAAGATGAGGTGAGAAGAGGGAGAGAAATGCATTGGTTAAGAATTGATAGATATTACGCTTCTGATATTGAACCAGCAGTTGGAACGAAAGGTGAAGGATATAAAACTGAAGGTTTTGCAGGTTTGCAAGATGCATCTGATGATCCAATGGTAGTTCATATGCCAATGATGTGTCACCACTGTAATCATGCACCATGTGAAACGGTTTGTCCGGTTGCAGCAACAACTCACTCTAATGAGGGGTTAAACATGATGGCGTATAACAGATGTATTGGTACAAGATATTGTGGAAATAACTGTCCTTACAAAGTAAGACGTTTTAATTGGTTCAACTATCCTTCTTACAGAAAGTTCACAGAAGTGAATCCTGCACAAGATGACTTAGGAAGAATGGTTTTAAACCCAGATGTTGTTGTTAGAACAAGAGGAGTAATGGAAAAATGTTCTTTCTGTGTTCAAAAATTACAATCAACTAAATTAGTTGCTAAAAAAGAACAAAGAGCAATTGTAGATGGAGAAATTTCAACTGCTTGTTCAGAAGTTTGTCCTACAAATGCGATAACTGTTGGAGATTGGAATGATACTGAGTCAAAGGTTAGAAAATCAACGACTGATAAAAGAGCATATCAAGCACTTGAAGAAATTGGTATTAAACCAAATGTTTGGTATAAAGTTAAGGTTCGTAATGAAAAAAATGACGATTTGGCTGCACTACAAGTATCTCATGAAGCTCCGGCTGAACATAAAGATGATACACATGGAGAAGAAAGTACTGGAGAAGAAATTCATACAGGACATTAATATATTAGTTTAAAATAAACAAAGCATAATGCATAAGGAATCAGCAATTAGAGAACCTTTAATACTTGGTCATAAAACGTACCATGATATTACAGAGGATGTATGTAGATCCATAGAAGGTAAAGCACCAAGAAATTGGTATATCATGTTTGGTATAGCTTTATTGGTAGGACTTTACGGTGTTGGATGTATTTTATACCTTTTAGGTGTAGGAATTGGTACATGGGGACTAAACAAAACCGTTGAATGGGCTTGGGATATTACCAATTTCGTTTGGTGGGTAGGTATTGGTCACGCCGGTACTCTTATTTCGGCAGTATTAATGCTATTCCGTCAAAAATGGAGAATGGCTATTAACCGTTCAGCTGAAGCAATGACAATTTTTGCTGTATTTATGGCAGGAATGTTTCCGTTAATTCACATGGGACGTTTATGGGTTGGTTATTGGGTATTACCATTACCAAATCAATTTGGTTCTTTATGGGTTAACTTTAACTCTCCTCTTTTATGGGATGTATTTGCAATTTCGACTTATTTATCAGTATCGTTTGTGTTTTGGTATATTGGATTAATCCCTGATTTTGCAACAATTAGAGATAGAGCTAAGTCACCAGTAGCAATTAAAGCTTATGGTTTAATGTCATTTGGATGGTCTGGTAGAGCAAAGCATTGGAATAGATTTGAAATTGTAACTTTGGTATTAGCTGGTTTAGCTACTCCTTTAGTATTTTCGGTACACTCAATTGTATCTTTTGATTTTGCTACTTCTGTAATACCTGGTTGGCATACTACAATTTTCCCTCCATATTTTGTTGCAGGTGCTGTATTTTCTGGATTTGCAATGGTGCAAACTTTATTATTGGTACTCAGAAAAGCAATGAAATTAGAAGCTTATATTCATACAAAACATGTTGAGTACATGAATATTGTAATCATGGTAACTGGATCAATTGTGGGTGTAGCATATTTAACAGAGTTATTTATGTCATGGTATTCAGGTGTGGAATATGAGGCTTATGCTTTCTTAAATCGTGCAACAGGACCATACTGGTGGGCATATACTTGTATGATGTCGGCGAATGTGTTATCTCCACAATTTATGTGGTTCAAAAAATTGAGAAGAAGTTTATTATTCACTTTCTTTATTTCAATTATTGTAAATATTGGAATGTGGTTTGAAAGATTTGTTATTATTGTAACGTCTATTCACCAAGATTATTTACCATCATCATGGTCTATGTTCTACCCAACATGGGTTGATATAGGAGTGTATGTTGGAACAATTGGACTTTTCTTTGTGTTTTATATGGCATATGTTAGGTATTTCCCCGTTTTAGCAATTTCTGAAGTCAAAACAATATTAAAATCTTCAGGAGAAAGTTATAAAAATGGATCCGCAGAATTACATCATTCAGATGACGCACATACTGCAGAAGAAGAGTAATAATAGTATTAATAAAGAATTAAAAAAATAAAACATGGCTGAAAGAGTTATATATGCAATGTATGATGATGATGATGTTATCAAAACAGCGGCTAAAAAATTAGTGGCTGATGGTATTCATATCTCAGATGTATTTTCTCCATTTCCAATTCACGGAATTGACCCAATTATTGGAGTGAAGCATACAAGAATGGGAAATGTAGCGTTTATGTTTGGCTTAATAGGAATGACTTTGGCGTTAATGGGTATGCGTTATTTTATGATTGTGGACTGGCCAATGAACATTGGTGGTAAACCTAACTTTTCATTATTAGAAAATTTACCTTCATTTATTCCTATTACGTTTGAATTTACCGTATTGTTTGCTGCGCATGGAATGGCAATTACGTATTTATTAAGAAATAAAACCTTGCCTGGTATGCCTGCTGATAATCCTTATCCAAGAACTACAGATGATAGATTTGTAATGGAAATCTTATTATCTGATAATCCTGAAATTTCAGCTGATGAGATTCATGCAAAAATTAAGGCTACGGATATTGTTCAAGTTGAAGAAAAAGATTATAAAATTATTAAATAAGCTGTCATGAATAGAAGTTTAAAGACAATAAAATTAATGGCAATCACAGGATTAGTTTTGGGAGGTGTATTTATATCTTGCCAAGAAAATCCAAATTCACCAGGAATGGAGTATATGCCAGATATGTATAGATCACCATCTATTGAGGCTTATGTTGATTACGGTTTTGTTAAAGAAAAATTCGTTGATTCACTAATGAAAAACACGCCATCTTTATTACCTCCAGCTGGAACTGTTCCTTATTCTGTAAATGGATTGAATGATTTACCATACGAACATGGAGCACCTTATGGATTTGATAAATCTCATGGTTTATATGAAGCCGACTTTGATAGTACTGGTTATGATGATGCTGCAAATGATGTAAATCCAATTGCATTTTCAGATGCTGTTTTAAAAGAAGGTAAAAGATTATATGGTAATTTCTGTATTCACTGTCATGGTGAAAAAGGAGATGGGCAAGGTTCAGTAGTCGCAAACAGTAATGGCGCTTATCCACCACCACCATCTTATACAAAACAATTAAAAGATAAACCTGCAGGTCAAATTTTCTTCTCAATGACTTATGGTAAAGGATTAATGGGGTCGCATGCTTCTCAACTGACTAAAGAAGAAAGATGGAAGGTTGTTTATTATGTACAAAAATTACAAGGTAAAGATCCAAGTGCAGTAATTTCTGATTCAACTGTGGTAATTGTTGATGAAGTAACTGAAGTAGAAGCTGCTCCAACAGAACATTAATAGAATTTTAATTAGAATAAAAATAAATACAAATGGAATTTCAAATTTCAGCAAAAGCTAAAAAAGTATTATTCGGAATAGCCGGTTTAGGTTTAGTATTATTCCTTGTTGGTGTGTTTACAGATCACACTGAATATGCTAAAACAAGAATTTTATCCAATTTTTTAATTGATGGATTGTTCTTTTTATTCATTTCATTAGGAGCTTTATTCTTTTTAGCTTTACAATATGCAACTGAAACCGGTTGGTCAGTTGCTGTAAAAAGAGTAATTGAAGGTGTTGCTTCTTATGTTTTAGTAGGTGTATCTGTCGTAGGTATTATATTTTTATACTTAACATTTACTGATGGTGGTTATTCTATTAATGACCACGGTCATCATGTTGGTCATATTTATCAATATTTTGACAAAGAAATGGTTAATCATGATGAAATGCTACAAAACAAAGCACCATTTTTAACAAAAGGGTTCTTTTTGGGAGCAACTGTTGTATATTTTGCAGTATTTGTATTGTTTTATTTAGGATTTAGAAGAAGAAGTTTACAAGAAGATATTGAGGGTGGAACTAAAATTCACTTTAAAAACTTTACTAAAGCAGCTTTATTTTTAGTGTTGTTTGGTTATATGAGTTCAACCTCATCATGGCATTGGTTAATGTCTTTAGAACCACATTGGTTCTCGACTTTATATGGCTGGTACGTATTTTCTGGTATGTGGTTAACCGCAATGGTAACTATTATGATGATTGTTTTGTACTTAAAAAAATTAGGGCATTTACAAGTTGTCAATGATTCTCATATTCATGATATAGGAAAATGGATATTTGCTTTAAGTTTCTTATGGTCATATTTATTCTTTTCTCAATTTATGCTAATTTGGTATCCAAATATTCCTGAAGAAGCAATATACTTTACATTTAGATTTGAACACTATAAGTATCTGTATTGGGGAATGTTTATGATTAATTTCATAATTCCAATGCTTATTTTAATGTCAAGAGAAGCCAAAAGACATATTGGAATTCTAATGACTGTTTGTTTAATCATTGTAATCGGACATTGGTCTGATGTGTATATGTTAATAACTCCTGGAACAATGGGAGAACATGGCACAATAGGTATGTTAGAAGTTGGATTATTTATGGTGTTTTTAGGGCTGTTTGCTTTTTGGATATTAAACACTCTAACTAAAGCACCGTTAGTACCTAAAAATCACCCATATTTGGATGAAAGTAAACATCACGACATATAATTAATACAATAATTTAAAAATAGAAATAACGCACATTATGATATTTTGGATAATAATAATTTTAGCATTTGTAACAGCAGCCCAATTAATGAAGGCTACTTTATTAGCTAAAAAAATGGCAAATAAAAAAGAAGAAGATATTTCTGATGCCGATAATAATATGAATGCATTCCTTTTAGGACTATTTGCTGTGTTCATGCTAGGACAAGTTGTTTATATGATGTTTAAATATGGTAACGGATTACTTCCTGTTGCTGCATCTGAACATGGACAACAAATTGACTTTTTGTTTAATTTAAACTGGATAATAGTATTAGCAGTGTTTTTTATCGTCAATAGTGCTTTGTTTGCGTTTGCAATAAAGTATAGAGGTAAAAAAGGAAATAAAGCATACTATTTTGCACACGACAATCGTTTAGAAATGATTTGGACAATTATTCCTGCTTCAGCACTTGCAGTAATTATAATTTTGGGATTACGTACATGGAATGATATTACATCTAAACCCTCTGATGACACTAAAATTGTTGAAGTATATGGTGAACAATTCAAATGGACTGTTCGTTACTCGGGTGAAGACAATAAGCTTGGGTACGCTGACTATAAACTAGTGACTGGAGAAAATCCTTTAGGCGTAGTTACACCAGAATCAATGGAAGGTGCTATAAAATCTTTTGATAATGACATCAGAAAATTAAGCTATAAATTAAAACAAGATTCTGCTCAAAAAGAAATGTATTCTCATGTAAAAGCTCATGAAATGCAATCTAAAATGGAAAAATATGGTCGAATTAAAGAACGTGTTTTCAAAATGCAAAAGCATTATAAATCTGAGCAACTAATTGTCGCTAATGATGATTATATCTCTAAATTAGAACTACATTTAATAAAAGATCAAGAATATCAATTTATATTTAGAGCAAAGGATGTGATGCATTCAGCTTACTTCCCTCACTTTAGAGCTCAAATGAATGTCGTTCCTGGTCAAAGAACTAAATTTAAGCTAAAGCCAATTTATACAACTCAAGAAATGAGAGATATGACAGGTAATCCTGATTTTAATTATGTATTATTATGTAATAAGATTTGTGGTGAAGGGCACTCAAATATGAAAATGATTGTTGTTGTTGATGATTCAATTGAAGAATTCAATAAATGGAAAAAAGAGAATACAAGTTCTCCAATCGCAAAAAAATAATAAAGATAAAAATAGATTTATAAATAAACATTATGTCAGCACACGCACACGCACATCATAAAGAAAGTTTTATAACTAAATATATATTTAGTCAAGATCATAAAATGATTGGAAAACAATTCTTGATTACTGCTATTTTTATGGCAATAGTTGGAGTTTTCTTATCAGTATTATTTAGAGTTCAATTGGGTTGGCCGGGTGAGAGTAGCTCTTTCTTGAATATGTTTTTAGGAGACAAATGGGCTCCTGATGGCGTTATGCACAGAGGAATGTATCTTGGATTAGTCACAATTCACGGAACCATAATGGTTTTCTTTGTATTAACAGGTGGATTATCAGGGACCTTTAGTAACATTTTAATCCCTCTTCAAATTGGAGCAAGAGACATGGCTTCAGGATTCTTAAATATGTTATCATATTGGATGTTCTTATTATCATCTATATTAATGATTGCGAGTTTATTCTTAGAAACTGGACCTGCAAATGGAGGTTGGACAATTTATCCACCTTTATCTGTTTTTGAAGAAGCTATTTCGGGTTCTGGTATGGGAATGACTATGTGGTTAACTTCTATGACTATATTTGTTGCCTCATCTTTAATCGGTTCTTTAAATTATATAGTTACTGTTTTGAACTTAAGAACTAAAGGAATGAAAATGACAAGAATGCCATTAACAATTTGGGCGTTTTTTGTAACAGCAATTATTGGTGTATTATCTTTTCCTGTATTAGTATCGGCAGTTGTTTTAATGTTAATGGATAGACTTTTAGGTACTTCATTTTATATCTCTGACGTTATTGTTGGTGGAGAAATGATGGAGCAGTCTGGTGGATCGCCAATTTTATACGAACATCTATTTTGGTTCTTAGGTCACCCTGAGGTATATATTATTTTATTACCAGCGTTAGGACTAACGTCTGAAATTGTTTCTACAAATGCTAGAAAACCAATATTTGGTTACCGAGCAATGATTGGTTCTATTTTAGCCATAGCATTTTTATCATTTATTGTTTGGGGGCATCACATGTTTGTAACAGGTATGAATCCATTTTTAGGTGGTGTGTTTGTATTTACAACTTTGTTAATTGCAATTCCATCTGCAGTAAAAGTATTTAATTACATTACAACATTGTGGAAAGGAAATATCCGTTTTTCTCCAGCAATGTTATTCTCTATAGGATTAGTATCTGCATTTATTACTGGAGGTATTACAGGAATTATTTTAGCCGATTCAGCTTTAGATATTCAGGTACATGACACTATGTTTGTAGTCGCGCATTTCCACGTTGTAATGGGATTATCTGCCATTCTAGGAATGTTTGCAGGCGTGTATCATTGGTTTCCTAAAATGTATGGTAGAATGATGAATACTAAATTAGGGTATTTGCATTTTTGGATTACAATTGTTTGTGCTTATGGCGTATTTTTACCAATGCACTTTGTTGGAATAGGTGGTGCACCACGTAGATATTATGATTATAGCGTTTACGAATCATTTGATGGTAATCAATATGAAATGATTATGGACTTAAATGTTATCATTTCAATATTTGCAATTATAGGTTCTATTGGACAAATTATATTCATTTATAATTTCTTTTATAGTGCACGTAAAGGTCAAAAAGCAGTACAAAATCCATGGAAGTCTAATACATTAGAATGGACAACACCTGTAGAACACATTCACGGAAACTGGGCTGGAGAACTACCTACAGTTCACAGATGGCCTTACGACTATTCTAAACCCGGAGCGGATGAAGATTTTATTCCTCAAAACGTTCCCTTAAAAGACGGAGAAGAAGAACATTAACAAAAAAGCCATTCAATTTGAATGGCTTTTTTTGTATATTAGTAATGTGAAAAATCAAGATTCATATACTTTTTCTAGTTATTGCAATTTTAATAGCATTACAAATTATGAGTATGCTTTTGAAAACGTAACTAGTCATGCAGACTATTACCCG
>Ga0316209_1001564_pt1 | contig 22853 bp, 29 predicted proteins | sample 6monopyrite_MG_FD_204945 | JGI IMG/M metagenome (GOLD analysis project Ga0316209, IMG submission 204945) | Microbial mat bacterial communities from mineral coupon in-situ incubated in ocean water Damariscotta River, Maine, United States -... | ecosystem: Environmental > Aquatic > Marine >...
CCGCTATCTTCATTTGATTTGACTGTCCGTGGCGCAGTGGTCTCATTCTTACGAATGGTGACACGTTCGGCACCGGTATTGCCGGGCTGCTCGCCATAGTGTACCCGTCCGTTTTCATCTACCCATTTATAGACACCGGCATTGGCTGTTGTCTGAATGAGTACATATAGTGACACAGCGATGATGCTGGAAATTATAATTTTATTTTTCATGGTGACTGCCTGAAATATGCTACTGTCCGAATAGTTTACTAAATGACCCCAACCAATATTTTAGGTTAAAATAGCTGTAAATGTATGTAAAATCAATATTGATGCAATTTCCTGAGCGCCAGTGTATTTATAACACAGGTCTTCTTCCTTTTAGGTGCTACACATAACCGTCTATGGCTGATCGTCGATTAAAAATATTCCACACTGTTGCCAGGTTGCTGAACTTCACCAAGGCTGGTGAGCAGCTGCACATGACCCAGCCTGCTGTAACTTTTCAGATACGTCAGTTGGAAGATCAGTTTAATACTCGTCTATTTGACCGCACACATAATAAGGTCACGCTGACAGAGGCGGGTAAGCAGGTTTATATGTATGCAGACCGAATCCTCAAACTCTATGATGATATGAGTCATAGTATTACTGAGATGACCGGTGACGTCAGTGGCGGTGTTTCACTGGGTGCGAGTACCACAATTGCTGAATATATGTTGCCCTTGTTGATTGGTAAATTTAAGGTTAAATACCCGGACGTAAATATCAGTCTAAAAGAGTCAAATTCCGAAGACATTATTGCCATGGTTGAGAATAATGTTGTTGATCTGGCTATTGTTGAGGGTTCAGTCAACAATAAAAACCTGATTGTAGAACAATGTCGAGTGGATCCACTTGTGGTGATTATGCCGAATCAACATGTGTTGGCAAACGAACCCGCATTGCCTGTCAGTAAAATTTTAGGCCACCCTTTCATCTCTCGAGAAAGTGGCTCGGGTACACAGGAATCCATCACCAATTATGTTCAGAGTCAAAGCCCGGATAGTGTATTAAATGTCTGTTTCGAACTGAGTAGTCCTGAAGCAATAAAGGGGGCAGTTGAAGCAGGTATGGGAATCTCAATCGTGTCGCGTGCCACTATTGATAAAGAACTGAAACTGGGTACCCTGACAGCGATAGAGTTGTCTCCAAAACTTGAGCGACCGTTTTCATTTGTCAGGCAGCGTTATAAGTTTAAATCTCGCGCTGCGGATGAACTATTAGGCTTCGCCCAGGAATTTTGTAAAAATATGGTGTAATCAATGCGATTGCGTTTCCATAAATAAAAGAAAAAAATAATGAGTGATATTAAAAGCAGTACCGAATTAACGGATCTTTATGAAGCGATGGATGATCAACGCAAGCAAAGCCTGTCTGATTTTGCAGATTTTCTATATGCGCAGGCTGATCCTGTATTAAAAGACATTCCGCCACCCGACGACATCCCACGGCCAGAGGCGGAGACAGTGGTTGGCGCCATTAAACGACTCAAATTAACCTACCCAATGATTGGCAGCATGACAGTGTTTTCGGCAGCGTCAGCATTAATGACGGAGCATATGGTTAACGGCCGTAATGTAGTTGAAGTTATTGATGAGATGGAAGTTCTATTTGTTACTGCATACGATGAATTGCTAGAAGAAAACGCACCCGCTGCAGAGTCAACTGAAGAATGATTAATGTAATAAAAGGCTGGTTTGAAAAACATTTTTCAGATCCGCAGGCCATTATCCTGGTTGCGATTTTAGTTCTCGGTGCCATTCTCGTATTGTACTGGGGCACAATTCTCACCCCTGTGTTAGCCGGCATTATTATTGCCTACGTACTGGAAGGGTTGGTTAAACGATTCAGTAGCTTTGGCATGCCACGATTTGTTTCATTTTTAATTAGTTATGCTCTGTTTATTACCGCATTAGCGTTAATTTTGTTTGGTTTGGTGCCATTGGTTATCAGTCAGGTTTCGCAGTTAGTAATCGATTTTCCCCGGATATTAAATAAAGTTCAGGAATTAATTCTTACCATACCCGAAAAATATCCAATGTTTGCTGATCAGGAAATCGAAAAGATGCTGGGCAGTTTCTCATCGGAACTGGTTAATGTCGGTCAGAAACTGGTCACGGCATCTTTATCATCAGCTGTTGATGTGTTCACCGTGCTGGTTTATCTGGTGGTCGTACCTTTACTGGTGTTCTTCCTGCTTAAAGATAAAGATGCGATCCTGAACTGGTTCAAACGATTCTCACCTGAAGACAGAGGATTAGCCTTTTCCGTGTGGAAGGAAGTGGATGCCAAAATGGGTAATTACATACGCGGGAAGTTACTGGAAGTCGTACTCGTCGGTGTGGCTACCTATATTCCGCTAAAAGTAATGGGCATGAATTATGCCGCGACCATGAGTCTGTTGGTCGGACTGTCTGTGATTATCCCTTATGTCGGCGCAGTGGCTGTCACTATACCGGTGGCGATGATTGCCTGGTTCCAGTGGGGAGCGACCAGTGATTTTGTTTACCTGATGGTTGCCTATCTGTTTGTACAGTTTTTGGATGGCAATATACTGGTGCCTTTGCTGTTCTCTGAGGTAGTGAATATGCATCCGGCAGCGATTATTATAGCAGTACTGTTTTTTGGTGGTTTATGGGGCGTGTGGGGCGTGTTTTTTGCGATACCGCTGGCAACGCTGGTTCAGGCAGTGATCAATTCGTGGCCTTCCATTCAGGCACAAACTGCTTAAGCTATAATATTTTCTAAGTGTGAATGTTTATATAAATATAATAATTTAAATGATGGAGTTTGTGTTTGATGGTCAAAAATAATTCTCGTCTGTTAATATTTCTGGTACTTTTACTTTCTAATAACGTATTCGCTGACTGGTATGTTGGCGGCGTATATTCTTATGCAATGGTCGATGTGCCGGGTAGTTTCTTTGCGGCGCCACCCCCTCTGCCACCTGACCCAGTCCTTGCTGAAGATGCATTTTTAAATTCAATAGGTAGTGAAGGATTTAATCCGTCAGCATTAGTCGTGAAAGCGGGTTATGAACTGTTTTCATTTGTAGCGGTAGAAATGAGGTTAGGAACAGGCATTACCTCAGGTAAAAGAGAAAGTTTTGATATTAAACGTGAGGTTGATGTCGGTACACTATATGGTGGTTATCTGAAACTACAGGCCGGCCATAAAGAATTCAACCCATATTTAATGGTCGGTGTTACCAGCCTTGAACTAGATTTAAATGGCCCGGTGGCTTCTACTGATGGAGATGACGATGATATTTCATACGGTATCGGCGTCGAAGCAGCGTTATCTGAAAAACTGTATTTTAATCTGGAGTATATGCAGTATTATGATAAGGACGATATTACTGGAAGAGCAATTGGTATAGGTTTGGTTGCCAAGTATTAGTGTATGAGTGAAGTTCAATCAAATTGAAACATACTTCGTACGCAAAAAATAGTTATGCTTTTAAAATTAAAGAATACAAAGTTATACTTCGTTTTACTCTCAGCATTCTTTAGCAGTCAAATATTTGCCGAAGAAGTTACTACAAAAGAGGCACAATTAAGAGAGATTTTAACTCCATTAGGAAGTAATGTCGTGGGGAAGTCTCTTCCAGGCATTGTTATCAATGACCCATATAGGTATATCGCAGGCAGATATGGGAAGTATATTTATCAACTGATATTGAAAAATGATAAGAACACAAATACCAAGTATGAATTCCGTGATGAATTAGATAGTAAGGTTGGCGAATTAAGGAAATGGTCTCTTAAAAATGATAATGATTTTATTGAGGAATGGGAAGCTGATAGTAAAGGAAGTATCCATCTGGTAGCACAGACAGATGTTGATTCGGGTTATCGGGTAGTATTTACGCCACATTTATTATTGCCTACTGGAGCCCGACAGGGCCAACACTGGAGAAGCGAAAGCAGTTTAAGCGTATACGAAACATCCGAGCCCGATACAATTGTTTACGAAGGAGAATTATTTTCAAATAAAGCCTATGAAGGTCGTTTTGAAATTACAACTCCAGCCGGGAAGTTTGATGCTATTCTTATTTCTGATGAATATGAAATTAACATTGGTGCAGTGAATATAAAAGATAAGCGTTATACTTTTTATGCACCATACGTAGGGAAGGTGGCTGAGATAGACGGCTTTCATGTATCGGCTTTTTTATTTTTTCATCAGAGAAAGAATGAAGTGAAAATATTGATGACGCTTCCGCAAGTGACGGATGAGTAGGTTTTCTTTATCAAAACCTCCTGAGATATGACTTAGCCTTTAAATGAAATTGCGACGCTATTAAGTTTTACTAATTACTGGTTTATTTCTGCCCCAGGACATGGTTCCAACTGGAGCCAGAAGAAGTTAAGAGATATCCTGAACTTGTCAGATTGTGTTAGAAAAAGTCATTGATGTTGATCTATATCATAATACAGCAGTCTTTAAAAAGGTATAAACTTGCTGTCAAAGTAGGTGGCTTCTCCAATAAGGGAACTTTTTTTATTTATTTTTGACCAATCAGGCACCTGTATAAAATATTGAAACACGGTAATAAAACGGCTACTATCCAATTGTGAAGATTAATCGACATAAGCTATTACACTATGTGCTCATCATTCTAATGATGTTTGCGCCTATGCGTAGTGTGATGGCTATGCAGCAAACACATTGTGGCGTGAATGACAATCTTGCCGCTGGCAGTGCGGTAATATCTGAGCATTCAGGCCATGATATGACGGCTATGTCGATGACAATCGACTCAGGCATACAAAAATTTGAAAAATCACACGATTGTTGTTCTGCCAGTAAGGGTTGTGTGAGTGGTTGTGATATGAATATATCTGTATCGCTGCTTACACAAGAATCAACTTATACACCTAATTTTACAAATGTTTCAGAATCAGTATCGCTGATTCTTAATCTGATTAAAAAAGAGTTTACTCCTCCTTTACGTCCGCCACTGATTATTCCTGGTTAAATATCATTTATTCCGACTATTTGATCTGTTAGATAGTTGATCAAATATTAAGAACCGATTTTTAGTTATGGAGATGACCATGTGTCATTCATATTCAGTAAAATTTAGAAACTTTAGTAAGTTGTTGTTTATTCAGTTATTATTTGTTGGTATGTTGTCAGCAAATAATGCCTATGCTTTGAGTCTGAAGCAAGCTGAGCAGCTTGCGATTCAATCCGACCCGTCCATAGAAAGCTTTAAAGCGACTTCGCGCTCATTTGACGATGAGTCTATTGCTGACGATACTTTACCCGACCCTAAATTACGTTTAGGTGCAACCAACGTACCTGTTGATACTTTTGACCTGGATCAGGAAAACATGACGCAACTTAAGGTCGGTGTTCAACAGTATTTTCCGGCGGGTGACACGCTTGCCATAAAATCACAGCAGTCAAAGTTTCTTTCAAGCTCAGCGTTAGCGCAGGCTGACGATGTCGAGTTAAAAATTCTTCGTGATGTTCGTGAGACTTTCCTTAACCTGCATTACGAAACCACCGCGCACCAGATTATTCTGGAAACCAAAAAACTGTTTTCTGATCTGGTGACTATTACTGAATCTATTTATGCCTCCGGCCGTGCCAGCGCCAGCCAGCAGGATGTGGTACTGGCCAATCTGGAACTGGCCCGACTGGATGACCGTCTAACAAAAATTCAGGCCAGAGAAGAGGGTTACCGTGCCACCCTGGCGCAATGGATCGGCGAGCCGGCCTGGGGTTCAATCAGTCAAACATTTCCTGAATTACCAACACTGCCAGCGCCACCAGAAGATATTGACCTCAACTATGTTATTCCACAGCACCCGTTAATCCGCTCAGAAAGTGCCAGAGTTGAGGCCAGTAAACAGATGGTGGAGATGGCGAAACAGGAATATAAACCGGGTTTCAGTGCCACGCTTGATTATGGCTTCCGCTCCGGTGCTAGCCAGAATGGTGATGACCGGGCTGACTTTTTAACCGCTCTGGTCAGCATGGATATACCGCTGTTTACTGAAAATCGTCAGGATAAAAAAGTGTCATCCAATGTTCAGAAAACAGCAGCCGCGCGGAACTCGAAAGATGACAAGTTAAGACTGTTAAAGCAGTATTTCGAAAAAAATCAGTATTTATGGCAGCGCCTGGGTGAGCGTGAAACGCTGTATAAAAACAGCCTGTTGACCTCGGCCAGAAATAATACCGCCACCGCCTTAACCGCTTATCAGAGCGGCATTTCAGAATTTAATACTTTAATGCGTGCAGAAATTACCGAATTAGATGTCCGCCTGGAAGATTTACGTATCCGCGTCGACCGCGCGGCCGCGCAGGCGAGACTGCTTTATATTACAGGAGATTCAAACAATGAAACTAAATAACCTTATTGCCACATCGGCTGTGCTTTTGCTGGCAGCTTATTTCACGCTGGGCAATTCAGAAACGGCTGTTGCCGCAGAAGACAAGGAAGTCCTGTACTGGGTAGCACCGATGGATCCAAACTACCGTCGTGACAAAGCCGGAAAATCACCCATGGGTATGGATCTTATTCCTTTTTATGCCGGCGATGACGCCGCTGGCAGCACGGTGACGATTTCTCCAACCGTGGTGCAGAATCTCGGCGTGCGCACGGCTAAAAGTGAAAAAACACGATTATGGCGCGGCATCGATACCGTGGGTTATGTCGATTACGATGAATCAAAAGTCAGTCATATTCATCTACGTACCGAAGGCTGGATCGAAAAGCTGACGGTTGAATCTGAAGGCGAACGTGTTAAAAAGAATGAATTTTTATTCGATGTTTATTCGCCTCTGCTGGTTAGTGCGCAGGAAGAGCTGGTCACTGCCATAGCAACCGGCAATAAATCCTTAATCACTGCTTCAAAAGAGCGCCTGTCAGCTTTAGGTATTTCAGGCAAGCAGATACGTGAACTGGAGAAAAAGCGAAAAGTAAAACAGATCATTTCTATCTATGCACCACAGGATGGCGTGATCTCTAACTTCCCGGTACGTGATGGTATGTTCGTCAAACCGTCGCAAAGTGTGATGACACTGGCAGACCTGTCCAGTGTCTGGTTATTGGCTGAAGTTTTTGAGCGCCAGGCAGAATGGGTTGAAGTTGGTCAGCCGGCGGAAGTCAGGCTGTCATATATCCCCGGGCGTGTATGGAAAGGTAAGGTTGAATACATCTACCCGACACTGGATCCAAAAACACGCACCTTAAAAGTCCGCCTGCGTTTTGATAATCCGGGTGAAAAACTCAAACCCAATATGTATGCCAACGTGAAAATTTACGGCGGTGCAAAAGAAGACACTATTGTGATTCCGCTGGAAGCCTTAATCCGTACCGGCCGTGAAGAGCGGGTCATTATCGCACTGGGTGATGGCCGTTTCGACGCACGTATTGTCAGATCGGGTATCGAAAGCGGCGAATATGTTGAGATTCTCGAAGGCCTTGATGAAAACGAAAGTGTGGTTACCTCTGGCCAGTTCCTGATCGATTCAGAAGCCAGTATGCGCGCCAGTCTTAACCGTATGTCTGAGGCGGACAGTGATGAAAGCCCGGCCGAGACCGTCGATTCGTCAAAAGCCGTTTCCGGTAACGGCGTAATCAAGGCGATTAATACGACTGATAATACTCTTAATCTGCAACATGAACCAATCGATGAACTTGGCTGGCCTGCTATGACCATGGATTTTTCAGTCATGGCTGATGTTGATCTCAGTGCATTGTCCCTCGACCAGACTATTATGTTCCAGCTGGAAAAACACGGTGACAGTTACATGATTACGTCTCTTCACACGATGCAAGAGTCGAATAAAGAGGGAGAAAAGTAATCATGTTGTCAAAAATTATTGAATGGTCGATCAACAATCGCTTTATGGTGTTGATGCTGGCCTTTATCATCACCGGGCTGGGCGTGTATTCGGTCAAGGAAATACCGCTGGATGCACTACCGGATCTGTCGGATGTACAGGTGATTATCAAAACCAATTATCCCGGCCAGGCACCGCAGGTGGTGGAAGACCAGGTAACGTATCCGTTGACTACGGCCATGCTGTCAGTGCCCAAAGCGGTGAATGTGCGTGGTTATTCCTTTTTTGGGGACTCCTATGTTTACGTGATTTTTGAAGATGGTACCGATATGTACTGGGCGCGTTCGCGGGTACTGGAATATTTGAGCCAGGTGACCAGTAAACTGCCGGCGGCGGCCAAACCCGAACTGGGCCCGGATGCGACCGGCGTCGGCTGGGTGTATGAATATGCACTGGTCGATCGTACCGGTGGCCAGGATCTGTCTCAACTACGCAGTATTCAGGACTGGTTTCTGAAATATGAACTGCAAACCGTGCCCGGTGTTTCCGAGGTGGTGACCATCGGCGGCATGGTTAAACAATACCAGGTGGTGCTTGATCCTGACAGTCTGCGTGCGTATGGTCTGCCGCTGGCGAAAGTGAAAAAAGCGATACAACGCGGCAACCAGGAAGTGGGTGGTTCGGTTATCGAAATGGCTGAAGCCGAATATATGGTGAGGGCAACCGGTTATGTTGATGAACTGGATGATCTGCGCCATATTCCGGTCGGTGTGAATAAACAGGGTACGCCGATCCTGCTGAAAGATATTGCGCAGATACGACTGGGACCGGAGTTACGTCGTGGTATCGCAGAACTGAATGGCGAAGGCGAAGTGGTTGGCGGTGTTATCGTTATGCGCTTTGGTGAAAATGCGCTGAAGACCATCAATGCGGCCAAAGCCAAACTGGAAGTGCTGGCACGCAGCCTGCCGGAAGGTGTTGAGATCGTTGAGACCTATGACCGTTCGGCTTTGATCGAGCGTTCGGTGGAAACCCTTTTTGGTAAACTGATCGAGGAATTTCTGGTGGTAGCACTGGTCTGTGCAGTTTTCCTTTTCCATTTACGTTCATCGCTGGTGATTATTTTCTCGCTGCCGGTCGGCATTCTGATTGCTTTTATCGTTATGGATCGCATGGGCATCAATGCCAACATCATGTCATTGGGCGGTATTGCGATCGCCATCGGCGCCATGGTGGATGCCGCCATCGTCATGGTGGAGAACGTGCATAAACATATAGAAAAGACCGAGGTTACCGATGAGAACCGCTGGCAGATTATCATGGCGGCTTCAAAAGAAGTCGGCCCGCCGTTGTTCTTTTCATTATTGATTATCACCCTGAGTTTTCTGCCGGTGTTTACCCTGGAAGCGCAGGAGGGACGGATGTTTGCCCCGCTGGCTTACACCAAAACCTTTGCTATGGCAGGGGCAGCATTTCTGTCGATTACCCTGGTGCCAGTACTGATGGGTTATTTTATCCGTGGCCATATCACGCCAGAACATAAAAACCCGGTTAACCGGGTATTGATTGCCGGTTATCGTCCGGTGATTAATATGGTGTTACATTCACCAAAAATCGTGATTGCTGTTGCCGTGTTATTAGTGGTGCTTGGCATGTGGCCTTTGCAGCATTTAGGTTCAGAGTTTATGCCGGAGCTGGATGAAGGTGATCTGCTCTATATGCCGAGTGCTTTCCCGGCGGTCTCCGCAGGCAAGGCACAGGAACTGTTACAGCAGACCAATAAGCTGATCAAAACCGTGCCCGAAGTGAAAACCGTTTTCGGCAAGGCCGGACGGGCAGAAAGTGCCACCGACCCGGCACCCTTAACCATGATCGAAACCACCATCCTGCTCAAAGATCGTGACGAGTGGCGTGAAGGCATGACCATGGACAAGCTCAAAAAAGAACTGAACGAGCTGATCCAGTTTCCCGGCCTGACCAATGCCTGGGTGATGCCGATTAAAAACCGCATCGATATGCTGGCTACCGGTATCAAAACCCCGGTCGGCATAAAAGTGGCTGGCCCTGATCTGACCAAAATTCAGGAGATCGGCAAGGAAATCGAAAAAGTGCTGTACCAGGTACCGGGCACGATTTCAGTTTATGCGGAACGTGTGGCCGGCGGGCGTTATGTCACGGTCGATATTAACCGTCGTGAAGCCGCACGTTTTGCGCTCAATATTGCCGATATTCAGGAAGTGGTAAAAACCGCCCTGGGTGGCATGCGTGTGGCGATGACAGTGGAAGGGCTGGAGCGTTATCCGATTAATATGCGTTACCCGCGTGATGTGCGTAACTCGCTGGAAAAACTGCGTAACCTGCCGGTGGTCACCCCGTCCGGTGCGCGCATTCCTTTAGGTGAAGTTGCTGATATCCGTATCGATGACGGGCCCGGTTTAATCAAAACTGAAAATGCCCGTCTCAACGGCTGGATCTATATCGATATCGAAGGTCGTGACCTGGGATCTTATGTACTGGACGCGCAAAAAACCGTTGCCGATGGAGTCAAACTGCCGCCGGGTTATTCTATCTCATGGTCGGGTCAGTATGAATTTATGGTGCGTGCTGTGGAACGACTGACAACGGTAGTGCCGGTAACCCTGGTGATTATTATATTGCTGTTGTACATGAATTTCCGCAATCTGATTGAAGTGCTGATTATTATGGGTACCTTACCGATGGCGCTGGTTGGCGGTTTCTGGTTGCTGTATCTGCTGGACTATAATATGTCAGTTGCAGTAGGTGTAGGTTTTATTGCGCTTTCTGGTGTCGCGGTGGAGATCGGTGTCATTATGCTGGTTTATCTGAATCAGGCGCTGCAACAGCACCAGAGTGAGGTAGACAAAGCTGGCACCAGGCTGACAGTGGACGAAGTTCGTTCTGCAGTAATCGATGGTGCACTTTTAAGGGTGCGCCCTATCATGATGACAGTTGCCGCTATTATTGCCGGTCTTTTACCTATCATGTTGGGTGGTGGTACGGGCTCTGAAGTGATGCGACGAATCGCTGCACCAATGGTGGGTGGTATGGTAAGTGCAACCATCTTGACGCTGGTGGTCATTCCAGCAGTATTTCTGCTATGGAAAAGTATGGGTTTGAAAAATGAAAGTGTGTAAGGCGAAAAAGTCTGGATGACCATTAAAATAGACTATTTTAGCGATGTATTGTGTGTCTGGGCCTATGGTGGGCAGATACGTATGGATGAGTTAAAACGCGACTTTGCTGATGAAATAAAAATCGATTATCGCTTTGTTCCTATCTTTGGTGCAGGTAAACAGCATGTTAAAAATGTGTGGAGAGATAAAGGTGGGTTGCCGGGTTTTAATGCTCATCTTCAGGCAGTGACAAAAAACTGGCCGCATATTTCTATCTCACCTGAGCTATGGACGAAAGTAGCGCCAGAGACCTCTACCTCGGCGCATCTTTATCTAAAAGCGATTCAACTGTTAACGACCAGTGGTGAAATAGATAACGCACCATTAGAAATATACAATGGCCGCAGCTGTTTTGAACAAGCTATCTGGTTATTTCGTGATATGTTTTTTAGAGAAGGTAAAGATATCGCACGTCGTTGCATACAGGATGAAATTGCAGAAAAACTGGATTTGCCATTAGAAAAAATACATGAATTAATCGATTCTGGTCGTGCACATGCTGCGCTGCATGCAGATGACGAAGCCAGGCATAATTACAAAGTGCCTGGCAGTCCAACACTTGTCTTAAACGAGGGCCGACAATTGCTCTATGGCAATGTAGGTTATCGTATCATCGATGCCAATGTACGCGAATTACTGCATAACCCTGATCATGGTGAGGCTAGTTGGTGCTAGTTATTGTGTAAAGTTATTGTGTAATAAGAATCGTGGTAATGAAATAAGCGTAATAATTGACTTATATCATAATGTTAATTCAGAATAATCATTACCCTGTAGGCCGGTTGTAGATGTTTTTAGCGTAAATTTAGACAAAGCAATGGCAAAACAAGTACACACAATTTTATGCTGGATTTTAGCCATGTCTCTGGTTTGGCTACCATTCTCTGTGTCAGCTGAAATTTCCCTGTTTTCAACTGACAAAGACAGCTGTCACGAAATGAGTTCGACTATGTCTGGTCATGACATGTCTGGTCATGACATGTCCGTTCACGACATGCCCGTTCAAAGCATGCCTTCAGTTATGTCAGGTCAAGCCGCCGAGTCTAACAATTCTATGATGAACAACTCTATGCATGAATCAATGATGCAGAAAGGTTGTTGTGATCATTGTGGTAATGACTGTGTCGCATGCGTTGGGATAGCGTCATGCGGTCACAGTTCAAATTATGTTTCTACTTTTATACTAATTGATCAGTATTCTTTTGAATCTCACCCTCTTATTCAATTTTCAACTGTACAATCCGTTCAATATCATAATCAGATAATCACACCCGATATCCGTCCCCCCATCGTTTAAGACTCCAGCAGGAGTCGCTATTTTAGCCAGTCGCCCATTGTTATGTTTAACGCTGGGTTATGTCTTAGCGCTGGCACGTGTATGCATTAAGTTGGCACGATAAAAATAGATACAAACGATATACAAAAATTATTCCCATATTTTATTAACTCAATTAGGAGTGAACATCATGACATATTCATGTTATTCGTTCAGACGTAAATTGCTGGTAACAGCAGTTTCATTAGCTTTGCCTGCGATGGCATTGGCCGAAACAAGTAATGCTGATTTACAGGAACAACTCGATGCACTGCAAAACCAGGTAACAGCACTAAACACGGAAGTCCAGCAAGCAGCTGAATGGAAAAATCCAAATACTTTAGTGCACCTGTCCGGTTACGCGGATGTCGGTTACACAAAAAAAGAAGGCCAGGACGGTAGTTTTGGTGTAGGTACCTTTGCACCTATTTTTCATTATCAATACCGTGACACAGTGATGATGGAAGCCGAAATGGAACTCACAGTCGATGAAAAGGGTGAAACTGAAGTTACACTTGAGTATCTGACCATCGACTGGTTTTTAAATGACTATGCAGTACTGGTTGCCGGCAGGTTCCTTAGCCCCATTGGTCAGTTCAGGCAGAACCTACACCCTTCATGGATAAATAAACTAGCCTCAGCGCCACCGGGTTTCGGTCATGATGGTGCAGCGCCGATATCTGATCTTGGGGTTCAGTTACGTGGTGCTTTCCCCATGGGCGGGATGCGTGCCAACTATGCGGTATATGTTTCCAACGGACCTGAAATAAATGCTGAAGCCGAAGTTGATGGCACTGATATCGAGTATGAACTTGATGGTGTTGCAGCTGAAGGTCTCGGCGCTGATATTGATGGTGAAAAAACTTATGGTGGTCGTATTGGCATACTGCCGATACCTTCTGTTGAGATAGGCCTGTCTTTTGTTACTGGTAAGGCAACAGTCACCAATATTGAAGCTGATATTGAGCCACCAGCAGGATCGATAACGGGTGAAACAGCGCGTGACTATGATGTTATCGGTGCAGACTTTGTCTGGTTTACCGGCAATATGAGCCTGCGTGGTGAGTATGTAAAAACCGAGGTCGGTGAAACAACTACCGGGGTAACAGCAAGCGAAGCAGCAGAGTGGACAACATGGTACAGCCAGATTGCCTACCGCCTGCCAGACACCAAGTGGGAAGGTGTGCTGCGATACAGCGATTATGATTCACCTCATGCCAGTGTTGATCAGACGCAAACCGCAATAGGCGTGAACTATCTGATTACCAATACATTTATTGCCAAGTTAACATATGAATTCAATGATGGCCTGGCTGGTGCTAATAGTGACCTGGATCAGACCATGTTGCAACTGGCTTACGGATTCTGAGGAGAAAGACATGAAATATTTAAACAATACAATACGTAATTCTGCGCTGTTATCAGCTTTTTTGCTGGCCGCAGGTGGCCTGGCAACAACTGCACAGGCGGCCGATTATCCGGAAGCAGGTAATTTTTCTGAAGGCTCAAAAGTGTGGGCGGACAACTGTAATCGTTGCCATAACATGCGCGGACCAAAGGAGTTAAGAGATGATCAATGGATATCAACGGCATTTCATATGCGTATACGTGCAGGATTAACCGGGCAGGAAACAAGAGACATTGTTACTTTCCTGCAAGCATCTAATACTAAGTCTGTAGCATCAGGTTCTTCACAGGTTGCTGCGGTTATCAGTAAAGGTGAAACTGGAAAGGAAACCTATGAAAAAACATGTGTCGCCTGTCATGGTGGTGACGGTAAGGGTGCCTTTCCTGGCACGCCAGATTTTACCAGCGGAGATGGTGCCTTATCAAAATCCGATAGTGTGTTAATTGATAATATAACTAATGGTTTTCAGAGTGAAGGTTCACCAATGGCAATGCCGCCAAAAGGTGGTAACCCCAATCTGGGTAGCTCAGGTATAAAAGCGGTGCTGTCTTATATCAGAGAAACTTTCGGTAAATAAAATAATGGATGACTCCTGCACTTAGGACAAGGATGTCCATTTTTATGGAAGTAATACTGAGGAGGTAAATATCATCAAAATGTAAGTGAGTAAAGTTTTTTAAAAAAACCTTGACCTGTGTCTAAGGTACATGTTGTAGATTTAAAGTGTAAATAGGATAAACAAGATAAATTAATATCAATGAGAAGAGGTGAATATGATGAAAACAGTATCCAGAACACAGTTGTTATCAGCTTTAGTACTATCAGGAGCTCTTTTAATTTCTGGTACCAGTTTTGCAAAGGGTTTCCCTATGCAAGAAAAACTCGAGCAATGTGAAGCTGCCTTTGAAAATATGCAAAGTGGCAAAATGACTCAGACAGATGCCTGGAAGGCAGCTAAGCAGCACAAGAAATTGGCTTTAGAGATTCTCGCTAACCTAAATAAACGTAATGCTGATGTTTCTAGCGCAACGGGACAAGCATTATCTGATGAGGAAATACTCAACAACTTCAAAGTTATGGGGCGTTTACTGGCAATGCTAGCTGCTAATATGCAGCCAGCAAAGACTGAATGGGATTATATCTACTAAGCGGTAAAGGTGAAGCAATTACAGGCCGATGTTTATTAACCTCGGCCTGTAAGGAACTTTCGTCATGTTAGATGAAACAGAAAAGATAACAGGTGAACAGAAACTGAGTGATCCTGTCTATGGTATGTCGGTAACTAAAAACAGCGAGTTACTGTATGAGTTAAACCAGGGAGACGCGCAAGTCGGGGTTTAGAGTAGTGAAGTACCGAGACGAAAAGAAGTCGCCGTTCACCGATACGGTCATCGCGCGTTATACCGATGATGAGTAAAGGTTCATGGCTTGCTGTGGTTTAACTGTTGCTCTTATAAGGAGGCAACAATGCATATGTACACGGTAACAGAGCTAGCCAATCGCTGCGGCACAACGCCGCATGCTGTGCGCTATTACACGCGAAAAGGATTATTACGCCCGAAAAGAAACCCAGATAATGGATATCGACTGTATAGATTGTCGGAAATATCCTGGCTTAGATTTGTGCGACAGGCCAAAAGTTTGGGGTACACGCTAAATGAAATAAAAGAAATTATGCATGATGTAGATGATGACAATTCGCCCTGTCCCAGAGTGCGTGAAATTTTAATGAAGCGCATTGACGAAAACAGGGAGCATCTAGATGAGCTAATCGCGTTACAGAATCGTATGGAGCAGGCGCTTAAGCAATGGAAAAAAATGCCCGATGGTGTGCCTGATGGTCATTCGGTTTGCCACTTAATTGAAACAATGGCTAAACAAAATAATTATGGATTCTGAAATCATGCGCTACATGGTTGATGAATAAATTAAACATAGGAAATTATGATGAACGTAATGATAATGGCAACAAAAGATTGCAGTCACTGCAAGAGCTTTACAAGAGAACTTGACGATATCGGTATAGAGTACAATGTAATTTATTGTGATGATAATCCAGAGTTAGTACATAAATACAATATACGACACTCACCTAACCTGATCGTGAATGGCGAAGTCGTCTTTAGAAGGCAACCTACAGAAGGTGAATTAAAAGCGTTTTTTAATCGATAGAAAAAATTAAATTAAATGCGAGGAAAAAGTCATGAATGTAACAGGAATAAAAAAATCTATTTTTTTAATTACTTGCGTTGTGATTTCAAACACTGCATTAGCCGTACAGGCTCAGAAACAAATGCCACCGAAATTTGCTTACAGATATCAACCGGAACAAGTATTAAGTGAATATCCATTGGGCGTAATAAATAAACAGGAAGCATTCGCTCATCACGGTGGGCCTGTACGAAAATTGACTTTACCAAATGGAAATAAGGGATGGATGTATTCAACAGGTGAAGAAGCCGGTATTCCGGAATTATATATTTTGCAGTTTTCCGATGATGGCAAGGTGATTGATGTAATGCATAAAAGTTTACATTATAAAAATGGTCATTCGGCACTTCAATATCAATTTTTGCAGGGAGTTTCACCTGAGCTGAGAATGACCGGCCCTGGTCCGGGCAAATAAATTTGTTTGAAGAAACAAAGGTTACGAGAGTAACTACTATGCTAGATAAAAATAAAGAATTCGCAAACAAACAGAAACTGACAGACCCAGTTTGTGAAATGGCAGTCACCGAAACCAGTAATCATCATATCCTCTACACAGATAAGAATTATTATTTCTGCAGTCAACATTACGAAGAAAAATTTGAAGCTTCACCTGCTAGCTATCTAAACACAACCGGCGTACCGGTTGCCGCTGGTGTGCTTTATCCGGTATTTGGTTTATTACTGTCTCCTGTTATCGCCGCAGCCGCCATGAGTTTTAGTTCGGTGCCAGTCATTGTTAATTCATTGAGATTAAAAAGAACGAATTTATGAAGAACATATGAGGTTATAAACAGCATGAATGATTTACATGGTAATTGGGTGTTTGACATGGGTATAGGCATGACGATTTTTTGGCTAGTAGTGATTGCAGTGATATTTATATTAGTTAAGAAAGGGATTGAAGTGCCTTCAGATCAATCAGAAATAGCACCTGAAACTCCTTTGAAAATACTACAAAAACGCTATGCCTCTGGTGAAATTAATCAGGATGAATTTGAAAGTATGAAAAAAGAATTAGAGAAAGAGAGCTAAAAATAATAGACCAGTAACCCTGGAGGTAATAATTATGAAATTTCGTAAAGTGACGGCAATCATACGCCCTGAACGTCTTGAGGCAGTTGAGGAGTGTCTGAAAAGACTCAATGTTCCTGGTGTCAGCGTGACCAAAGTGAAGGGTTTTGGTGAGCGCATAAATTTTTTTAAACCGGACTGGTTATGCCAGCATGTTCGAATTGAAGTTTTTATTGATGTCGGGCAGGCAAAAAAAGTTGCCGCCGAAATTATGGATGCTGCACATACCGGACGTGAAGGCGATGGAATAGTTGTTGTGCTACCAGTCGAATCGGTTTATCACATACGTACAAAAGCAAAGTGTCACTATGAAGTATGTAAATAAGGATGTCGATAATTTAATATGAAGGTGCTGAAATGAAATCCGACTATCAAGCGAAAAGCCTTACTCTTACTGGTGCAGTAGCCATGGGAACAGGTGTGATGATCGGTGCCGGTATTTTTGCACTTACGGGACAAATTGCAGAACTGGCGGGGCCAGGATTTCCATGGGTGTTTGCGATAGCAGCTATCGTCACCGGATTTAGCGCTTACTCTTATGTGAAACTTTCAAATGCTTACCCATCTGCCGGCGGCATCGCAATGTTTCTGGAAAAGGCTTACGGTCGTAGTGCACTGACTGCATCGGCCGGACTCTTGATGGCGCTATCAATGGTGATTAACGAGAGTCTTGTCGCACGTACATTTGGCACATATGCGGCACGATTATTTGATGGGTTTGAGTACGATTTTCTGGTGCCTACTTTAAGTGTTATGTTGATAGTCGTCGCCTTTATCATAAACATTTCCGGTAACCGCCTGGTAGGCGGTGTGTCGTTTTTCATGGCAATAATCAAGGTAATAGGTATTTCCGTGTTGGCGATTGCCGGGTTCATCGCCGCCCAAGATATGGAAATTGTCACAGTATCCAGAAGTATCGAACCTTCTGTATTAGGCTTTATCGCAGCACTCGCACTTGGTGTACTGGCATTTAAAGGATTCACCACGATCACCAACAGTGGTTCTGAGATAATTGATCCACATCGTAATGTAGGCCGTGCAATTATTTTCTCAATTGTGATCTGCGTTGTAATCTATTTGTTAGTAGCGCTGGCGGTGAATGCCAGTCTGTCCTTACCAGAGATTATAGTGGCGCGAGACTATGCTCTAGCCGAAGCGGCCAGGCCTACGTTTGGTGAACTTGGAGTGACATTGACAATATTGATCGCCATTATTGCTACCGCATCCGGTCTCATTGCCAGCATCTTTGCGGTATCAAGAATGCTGACCATGTTGACAGACATGAAGCTCATACCGCATCGTCATTTTGGAATGCCGGGAAAAATTCAATCACACATGTTGGTCTACACCGCGTGTATAGCTATCGTACTAACCGTATTTTTTGATCTTGGTCGTATCGCTTCACTTGGCGCTATGCTTTATCTGGTAATGGATATTATTGTCCACTGGGGTGTACTTAGATATCTGCGTGAGAAAGTAAACGCTAATCGTCTTATTGTATTGCTTGCTATTGCGATGGATGTTGTTGTGCTTACAGGTTTACTGTTGATCAAGCTGCAAACTGACGCTCTTATCGTCGTCGTCGCCGCCGTGCTTATGGTTAGTATCTATTTCACTGAGCATTTCTTCCTCAAACGAAGTGATGAAACCATCCATCCAGATCATTCTGGACACAGTTAATCAGGCTGGCTACTTATTTGATGAATGACTATTACAAATTATAGGCGTTTATAAATGTGAAAAATATATATTTTTATAATTGATAAGGGACGATTCCTCTGGAGATGGATATGGAAGGATTGTTATCGTTACTTTTATTTGCTGGACTGTTTTTTGTCATGATGCGTTTTGGTTGTGGTGCACACATGATGCATGGGCACCACGGCTCGCATGATCATGGCAGTCAAAATAAAAGTCAGCAAAAACATATAGACCCTGTTTGTGGTATGCAAGTCGAAGTCGAGCAGGGTTACGGAAAAATGCATGAGGGAAATCTGTATCGGTTTTGCTCACGAGACTGTCTCGATAAATTTGAGGCAAACCCCGAGCAATATGTAAAAAATCAAGATCATGGTAGAACTCATCATGAAGGAGGAGCGTTATGAAAACAGGTGTTTCACTATTTGCAGTAGGTCATGCAACCAGTCTGTTTCTGGCAATCAGTTTTACATTATGCGTTGTATTTGATCTGTTGTTTCCAGCTTATGCCATGTACCAGTCATGGCAGGCGCTAGTCCCTGGTTTTGTCTGGCTTAGCTGGGAAAGTTTTTTTATCGGTCTCATTGAAACGTGGGCATATGGCTGGTATTTCGCGCTCATCTGGGTTCCGATTTATAATTTCGTTGCACTAAATGGTAAAAAGAAAACCGATAATTCAGATTCTGAATGGTTTTCTACAAACCATAAACTGTAATGAAAAGCTGACGAGTTGTGCTGGATTAAATATTAATTGCACAACATTTATAAACTATAGAGAAAGAGAGTGATGTTATGAAAAAATTATTAATTCTAGCGGCAGTAACATTGATGGTGCAGTCAACCGCATTGTATGCAGTAGACAATGCTAAAGATCATAAACATGGAGCAGGCAACACTAGTGGGATGGATATGGGTGATATGAGTATGATGAAAAAAAACATGCAAAATATGATGGAACAAATGAAAGAAATTCATGCAACCGATGATCCTGCTAAACGTAAGCAGTTAATGCACGAACATATGCAAAAAATGCACAAGGGAATGAAGATGATGCGATCTATGGGCGGTAACACTATGGCGGGAATGGCCGGTGATAAAAAAGGCGGAAATATGAAAATGGCTAAAGGAATGAATAAAAACATGAGCAGTATGGATATGGGGGAACGTCATCAGATGATGGAACAGCGTATGGATATGATGCAGATGATGATGGAACAGATGATGGGCCAGATGTCTGAAAAAGATGGCGTGCTTCCTAAATCAAAGTTACATGATCATAACAAGATGAATAAATAATTTCATCTGATACGTATAAACTGATTTATTAATGGCTGATGATTTAGGAATAGGCGGAGTGTTTTTTAACAGTTGATGCCTGTCCAATCATCAGCCTTAGTAGAAGAAATTGTTATGAATGAAACAATTTCACATTCCGGTGTGTGGCCGTTGGCTGTGATTATGATAGTACTGGTGTCATGGGTACTTTATCGTTATCTAGCACCAAAGACATGGCGTGAGTGGGCCAGTGCTGGACTGGTACAGGCGTTTATTATTGCTTTATACGCAGAGATGTATGGTTTTCCGTTAACTATCTATCTGCTAGTAAGGTTCTTTGGTCTGGACAGTCCTGACCTCAATGCCAATCTCTGGTCAACTTTGTTAGGTATGGGCGAGTTGGGGATGATGATTTCAATGATACTCGGCTATGCACTACTATTTATCGGTATTGGCCTTTTTATACAGGGCTGGCGCGAACTCTACAAGGCCAGGCAAAAAGATCAGCTGGTAACGACAGGTTTGTATCATTATGTCAGGCACCCTCAGTATACAGGTCTATTTTTAGGTCTCTTTGGAGAGGGTATTGTGCACTGGCCCACGCTTTTTTCAGTCGCTATATTTCCCATAATTGTCCTTGCTTATATATTACTGGCACGCAGTGAAGAAAGAAAAGTGTTGGCTCAGTTTGGTGATGAATACCGTGACTATCAGGATCGTGTGCCGATGTTCATTCCTCGTATGAAGCAGTGGAAGAATGTCATCAAAGAATCATAAGCTGAAAGGTAAAGCCTGTATTTGATCATAAGATTATGACTAATTTACTAAAACAGATATTTCATATCCATGCCGTAGTGGTAATAGAGTAATGGCTATTTCAATGAGGGACATGGTGAAAACTAATGTCGTTATCGTATTATGGGCAATCTGTTACCCACTGATTACTACGGGACTTGAAACATTTCCTCCTTTATATTTTGCCACGTTGAGAAGTTTGATGGCAGGTGCCTGTCTCCTTGTTGCAGGCGTACTGCTTAAAAAAATGATTATTCCAGAGAGAAAAACCTGGCCTGGTTTAATCGTGATTTCATTAACTTTTACAACACTGGGGTTTACCGGTATGTTTCTCGCGGGTGGACGTGTTACACCTGGACTGGCAACAGTTGTCGCTAATATTCAGCCCCTGTTAGCCGCCTTTCTCGGTTATTTTATCCTTACTGAACGATTAACATGGAAAAAAGCCATTACGATTCTTGTTGGGTTTTTCGGTATTGTGGTAATTGCACAACCCGTTTTATATGAGTATTCATCTAATAGTACTTCTGTTGGTATGGTTCTCGTATTAGTCGGTGCAATTGGCGTAGCCATTGGCAATGTCTTACTTAAAAAAATTGCCAATCTTGTTGACCCACTTGTCGCCATGGCATGGATACTGTTACTTGGTGCAGTACCATTAGCAGTGGCCGCTTCAATATTTGAATCTAATGTGGACATACTCTGGAACATGGTTTCAATTATTAATTTGTTGGTGTTATCAGTATTTGGGACTGCGCTCGCATTTTTGTGGTGGATGGACCTGTTACGCAGGGTTGACTTAAATGTGCTGAATACATATACATTTCTTACTCCTGTAGTCGCTTTATTTATCGGCATACTGTTCTACAACGAGCGTCTTTTGTTAATTGAATGGACTGGTGTGCTTTTTATAATGCTTAGTGTATTTCTTGCCAGTAGTGCAAAAACAATGACATCTTACCCTTCGCGCAACACGTAAGTTTTGTATAGAAACGATGATTAATTCATGAGGAGAAGAGCCATGAGTATAATTAAAAACGAGAGAGTACTGCTTGCTGGCGTAGTGGTTGTAGGCGTAATTATTACCATGCTTCTTGTACTACAACCCGCTTTACTTGATCGGAGTATGGTCACAGAGCTAGTACCTATAACTGTATATAAGTCCCCGACGTGTAAATGTTGTAATAAATGGGTGCAGCATTTAAAAGATGATGGATTCAAAGTCGATACTGTAAACAAGTTTGACATGAAAAGCATCAAATCACAGGAAGGTGTTCCTCAACAGTTAGCTTCATGTCATACGGCGGTTGTGGGTGATTATATTATTGAAGGTCATGTTCCGGCTGCAGATATAAAGCGCTTGTTAAAAGAACAACCTGCTATTTCCGGTCTAACAGTACCAGGAATGCCGATGGGTTCACCAGGCATGGAAGGGCCGCGAAAAGATGCATACAACGTGTTGACCTTTACAAAGGACGGGGACAGTACTGTTTTCGGTCAATATTGAGGAATTTTTAACTTCTTAGCTGTCTGAAGTTATACAATTTTTAAACTAAACCTGTTTGAGAAATAAATATTACATTGGAGGATTGGCAGTGACCATGAAAAGTTATCTTCTATGTGGAAGTATGAAGCCAGCAATGCCAACGTGACGTTTATGCTGTTGTTATTACTTAAGAAAACTAATGTAAAAAAGAGGATTTAACCATGTCAATTAAAATAAATGAAAAGGTGATCGAATTAGATAAAGATGGTTTCTTAATCGATTCGGACCAGTGGGAAGCCGCTGTTGCCGATGCAATGGCTGATATCGATGGATTTCAGCTGACTGAACCGCATTGGCAAGTAATCGAGTTCCTGCGCGACTATTACAAAGAGTACCAAATTGCTCCTGATCTTCGGATTATGTCAAAAGCCCTGGCCAATGTATTAAGTGCGGACAAGGGAGTTAGGGAGCAATTGAGCTCCCTGTTTTTCGGATCGCCCGCGAATACTGCCTGTCGGTATGCGGGGCTAACAAAACCGGTCAGCAGTGCTTGCGTTTAGCTTAGCTTGCATGA